>SDBT01010829.1_pt1 | contig 14703 bp, 20 predicted proteins | sample 2277101 | NCBI WGS metagenome assembly SDBT01 (sample SAMN10404973, study PRJNA504765) | marine sediment metagenome | isolation source: marine sediment core GS10_PC15, 103 cmbsf | place: Arctic Ocean: Southern Knipovich Ridge | collected 2010
ATTCCAGCAGCTGCAAAGTCGTCACCAACATCGGTAACGATGTTATGTGTTACTTGTCGCTGCTTCTCTTTACCATCAGGCCCACAAAGTACAGCAGTAACTCTACCGCGCATTCCCATCTGTGCTCGAAATTCAAATAACTCTCCAAACAACTTTCTAAATATTTTCAACATCATTCTGCCCTTTCTAACTGTGTGTTTGTCTTAGGATTACGAAAGCCCACGCGGCTTTAACTAAAGCACCGAGTTCTTCTGATACCTCGTCCGTTAAACCGAGATCGTCTGAAACAGTTCTCAACATTACTGCAACCCGTACTATCGAATCAGTAATACCGACCACTTCAGATTCGGTTCGTATAAAGGTAATCAGTTTAGCGATGTCATCCGTTATCCCCATAGATTCGGTAAAAGTAATAAATCGACCACGCTGCATCGCATCTGTTATGCCAAGAATGTCGGTAATAACCCGTAACTGAACTTGCGTTTTTATCACAACATCTGTTATACCTATAGATTCAGTTTCAATACGAGTCTGAACCTGCGTTCGAGTCATGACGTCAGTGACACCTAAGGCTTCTGACAGCACTCGCGAAAGAACAGCCGCTTGACTAACAGCGTCTGTTATTCCTAAAGATTCCGCGAATGCTCTGATGATTATGCAAGTACGAATAACCGAATCCGTAATACCTAAAGACTCAGCCAAGACTTTAGTTTCATCTTTTGTCTGCGTGTCAGTTATTCCAAGAGCTTCGGTTAAAAGTTTAGTCTCCGCTTTTACCGTAGCGTCAGTGATCCCAAGCGATTCTGCCAAAACTCTCAAATGAATCGCTATCTTAGCCGTCACGTCAGTTACGCCTACCGACTCTGCGAACGTTCTTGCAAAAGTCACAGATTTAGTTTGAGCATCGGTAACTCCAAGTGAGTCATCTATCGTTCTTACAATCGCTTCTCCACCTGCTGCAAAAGAATAAAATATGGCCGGCTCTCGCTCGAACATCTGGAACGGGTCACGATAGAGACTTGCTATCTCGCTGACGGAGAGGGCTCGGTCGTAGATTTTAACGGAGCCGATTTGACCTGTCATAGCAAAATTGGTAGCTAAAATTCCAATGGAATTAACCCTATCTCCACCAACATCATCGGCTGACCTTGCAGAAACGCTGCCTGCACCGACATTGATACCATCCACGTAGAAAGTCGCATCGCCTGAGCGAACAACCGATACAGCCATTTGATGCCATGTATCATCATCGAGGCCAAGACTCCCGTCGCTGGTCGATATGGTTCGTGCTGCCCCGTTGGAAATAGTGAACCGCAAATCTCCAGGAGTCACATTGTAGAGAAAATAAAAACCCTCTTCTGAAGATGTTGTCGAACCGTTAGCAAATATGGTATTGAGCGCCTTAACAGGCGTGCTAGATATTTTGCACCAACTCACAATCGTATAATTGTGAGTTCCTAAGTGTAGTGTTGAGCTACTGCCACAAGACACGTAATCACTCGCACCGTCGAATTTCAACGCCGGACCATCTCGGCCTGGTACGGAATGAGTATCGTCCATAATTGTGCCGTGGTTGCCGTTACCAGAGAGGTCTTCAGTAACCCCTAATAAAGGTGGAGAATCATTAAACAACCAGTGCCCAACGATCCCTTTGACAAGAGGATGGAACTTGTCGTATGGCGTTCCAAGTGCAGGCTTTTGTCGTAATATATTCATTTTCTTAGAATCGGAAGTTCACACTTCGGGTTTTATCAACAGCAGAATTGTCGATAGGTAAAACAGCTACTTGAATCAAATCAGTAATAACAAAATCATCTGAATCACTCGGCCAGTTTCCGTTGTTATCTGAAAATTCTAGATACAATCTACATACCCCAAGAGCAGCGTCTACGTCATGTAAAATTTCAAACGTACCGAAAACACCGTGAAACTTGTCGCTCGTATTATCTACAACAGCGGTCTCGACCTCACCGTTATCTGCTATCGTTCCGGTAGTAAAACCACAATCTTCGGTCACGACAGTGCCATAAGTAGTGACACCGCTTGCGAGTATTTTCCAAGCCTGAAAACGGATGCTGATACGAGCAGCATTAGCATGGGTCATTGTTTGACCTGTTTCGTTTATAAATCTTAATCTATAAAACGCCGGCAGCATTATGAACCCTTTCCATCAAGATATGTCTCGCCTTCATTCACCGCTGAATCTACCGCCTTTTTTATGGCCTCAGCGTCTTGATACTGCTTTAGAACATTATCCCAGACCGCTTTCTTTTCTTCGTCCGTTTGCATACGACCTTTACAACTAAAGGTCTGTATGTCACCCGACTCTGAATCAGTCGCAGTCGCAGCGACTTTTGATAGTTGAGTTTCTGCGTTCACTACTTCTCGTTTTATGTGCCACGTAACAGTCATCGGTCTTTCCCTTTACGGTTAAAACTTTGCCTCGTCGTACACCCTTTTTAGTATTTCTTTTCGAAATTCACGAGCGGGACTTTCAAGAAATTTAGCTTGCTGATTTTCGCCTCTCTTAAACATGCCGCTTTTTGCTGTTCCTTTCGCGGCTTTGATCTCAACGGCATGTTTCACGTTGAAGTCTTTACCGTGCGCTTTTTCTAAATCTTCGTGTACCACCGCTGCGTAGCCTGCTGTGTATCCGACTGTTATGTCTGTTTTAACGCCACTGCCTCCTACGTTGCGACAAAATGCGCTGTTTTTCAAAGTTCCGAGTTGAACCGGTACCACGTCCTCACTCTTTCCTTGTAAAAACAAACCTCCCTTTTTTAGACCTCGAGCCACGTCATCGCCGATTTTCGCTTTAGCCGCGGTCATTTTTCGAATGATTAACTTTAAACCTGTTATCTGTTTCAACGCTGCCATGTCATAACCACGCAAGTCTTACGAATTCTGTAGCCCTGAGATTGGGTATCTTATCGAAACGCTTAATTTCGTCTGTACCTTCGTTTTCTTTTACGTTGACCGCGTCCGTGATGTCAGACAAGAGGCCCAACATCAAAACCCCGCCGATGTCTACGTCACTTTCTACGTAGACTTTAGACTTTGACGTCATCTTCATCTCGTTCGCTGCGATGAATTCTTCGTTGACGTCTTCCCAACGACACTTGAGTTCGATCGGATCAGATAGTATCGGCCGACCTTGATCGTCAAAATCGTCGCTTCCGCTGTCCGATGAACCCATCGGCCAATAAACACAAGTCTGTTTCAACATTCTTGTTATGATTGACACATCAACCACCGAATACTTTAATTATCGTCAACACGAAACCACCGCTCGCGATTCCGCTTCCTATCGCTATTCCCGCGGCTATGCATGTAAATTTCAAAAGAGATCGTCCATGCGGACACGTTTGAACGTGTATTTCTAAAACTTCTTTTACGATCGCGCGAGCGATCTCTTTACATTCAGCTGAATCACCTGGAGACAGTGCCATGATCGTTCCTCTATTCAGTACCAAGCCATGTAACACTGACCGGTTGATTGCCTCGACCTTTCATCGAGTTGTTTAAACTGGCCAAACTGCCCGCGGTGTCTAATCGCATGGCTGTTTGACCGTAATGCGAAGAATCGAATCCTAAATCGACTTTTGATTGTTTCTTTTCTGACGTTGAGCCCGCTTTTTCAGATTCTGCCCGCATGTCACGAACCGTATAAAAATGCGCAGACAACCATCGCTCTATCAATTCTAATCTCGTCGCGGTGTAGTCACTTGAACTGCACTTTTCGGTTACTAATTCGTTTGCGATAGCGATAAACGGATCGAGGCTGATAGAACTATCAGCCTCGATTATCCCTTGTACCAGAGTCGAAGTAGTTCTTGCCATCGAATCATCCCCTTCGAGCGGCTCCGATATTTTTAAACATCATTTCTTTGACCGTTGAAGCGTTAATTTTTGATTCATCCATTGCTGCTAACTGTCGCAAGGTCAACTCTCGACCGTCTTTGTCGGCTTGCCGCTTGTTTGTTTCGATTATCCGTTTTCGCAGTTCATTTCCGCCCCAAGTAATCGCGATCGGAATAAGACCGTACAAGAGGCTCAAAGAACCACCGGATGAGCCCGGCGGTTTTTTGAGCGCCTGTACCACTACAATAGCTGAATCATTAGCGACCTTTGCAATCTGTATGTTCTTTAGTTTCTCGTTTACAAAAGCTAATTCATTGGGATCGGACGAGTCCTGCATTTCAAGTAACACGTCCTCGTACTGTTGAACAAGAGCCGTTTTCTTCTCCAACAGATTTTCTTCCCATGAACTCAAGGTTTCTGAACCCGCTACCCCGATGCCTACTCCAGCTAAAATGTTGCCGACTCCACCGTCACATCCTGTGACGAACAAACACGAGACAACTATCAAAAAGATACGTTTCATTTTTTCTCCTTTCGCTGTTTCCAAAATTCTTTACATTTTATTTTTGGAAATAAATCCAAATTACTGTCGTCGGTAACATTGACGATTTCACATTCAAAATTAGATTTTTCTAACGCCGCTTTTAATCGTGAAAATCCTACAAGAAACTTTTTATACGCCTTTTTACTGGGTGAAATCCGTGATTTATTATGCCAATTATTGTTTCCTTGTTCAGATCGACGCATATCAAATCCTAAAAGAAAAATCTTTTTGGCACCAAGAATCAAAGCAAGATTAACAGCGACTGCCCCAGTACTGTTATTCCACGCAAGCGCTTTTTCACCCAGTCCAAAGGCCTGTCGCGGCATCGTCCACAACCAAGTGATTCGGGTGTGAAGCAACTGAGACGAATTCGTGAACACGATTCCTTTGAACTCCGTGAGTTCCCACTTATTCTTTCTAAACCAAGGAGCGTCTCCAAACACGCAGATTTTACACGTTCTTTCTCCTAATCTGTAAGCGTCGTTACAACCGATCGTACGTTCATTTTTGAGAAGGCTCCAGTCAAATCCTCTAAGAGAGTCTCCACCGCCTATGATGAAGACCTCTTTATTCTTCCATTTGGCTTCTGGATTCCAATGTGGCATTATTCATCAGACATTGGAATTTTAGGAGACGTTTCTGGAGAATCTTCAGATACTTTTTCAAATTTTCCAGAAAACATCTCCACCAAATCGTGCTTTGACTCTACGACGTCACCGGGTTTGTACGTTTTTCCACGCTCGATATGGGTGCCGACCTTCTGCTTTACTCTAAACTTCATTTGCTTGTCCTTTTCAAATTTACCGAGTTACTGTTCAATTACTGTCCGGTACCGCCGTGAACTATTCCAGTATTGGAGTTAAAGTCACCCCGAACTTGCGGAACCATGATGGCCATCACTTTGAAGTTCTTTTGCATCCCGCCCTTGGTGTCCCACTGGAGCGTCGTGATGTCCATTCCAATGACCATCCGAATGACGTCTGAAGTCATCTGGACCAAAAGCACATCAAAACCGGTCAAGAAGTCCAATGTTTTGATGTCGCTGATTCCGTCACACGCTTTGACTCGTTCGCGGAGGGTCCTGTCAGACGCGGTCTTGAAGTCTTCGTCAAGATAAGCGTCCCAGTTCGAAGAAACGTAAAGCATCCACGGGCCATAGTGAAAGGCGGACCTGCTTTGAGTCCTCATGGCAAGAATTTCGGTCAAAAAAGTATTACCGGTCCAACCGGCCGCGGTCGGAGCAGTAATCGTTTGAGTCAGTCTACTGGTGAAGTTAGTAAGACCGTAAACCGTGCCGCCACCGTAAACGTAAGTGGAAGAAATTCCCAGCGTGAGTTTCTCGATGGATTCGGCTACTTTTCTTCCAGCCAGTTCCGAAGAAGTCGTATCGAGAGGAGAGGTGCCGTTTCTCGACGTGAGCAACTGCCGTGCGCTGAATTGAAAATCTTTGTGAGTGATCGGCAACGGCAACATTCCCAACTCGTACTCGGGACGATCGTTCGGACTCTCACGCAGTCCGTCCATGCTGATGACCGCGTCGTTCACGTCACTCTGCGTTTCTGTTTCCAAGACTGTCTTGCCCATGCCCTGCGGAATGGTGAACACTAAACCTGCGCCTCTCAAATCAGCGACCAAACGTAGTCTCTCTTTGGCCGCCTTGACGATCGCGTCGTCGAGAACCTTCCACTCGTCCTTGCGAAGAGTGGCGGCATTTGAAATTGGAATCGCTTGAACCAAACCCGTTTTAGTCACGTGCGTGACGTACGACCCTCCGTCGTTTCCAACAAACGGTCGCAAGACGTCTGGGTCGCCGTTAGCAGCCAGCAACCGATCAACAGGATCGCCAGTGAGCGCACCGTTTTTAATATATTTTTGAAGCAAGTTCATTTCATAACTCCTTTTAAGATAAGTGTTTAACTTTCTTTAACTTCCGCATCCAACTCCGATGCGAACCCGACAGAGCACGTCGTCCGGAGCGCTGTCCGTTAGATCAAGCGCCTCCATAGCGACAGCGACTACGTAGTCATTCTCTCCGCCGCTGCCTTGCGAAGCTAACGTGATCAGAGTGCCGTCACCGGCGCTTATGAGATGATCTCCGATCTCAATTATTTGATCGTCTTGAATTAACGCTCTGATCTCACAACCGAGACCCGGGAGGATGCACGACACGACGTTATCGACTACATAAACATCATCGACTGTGTTGCCCTGCAACGCGTCCTCTTCCGCGAACATCGCCTCGCATCTGCCGCCTTCCAAGTCATGAATCTCCACGTCTCCGTCGGACACCAGCTTGATCAACATGCCGGGATAGATGCCTGCTTCACCCGCGGCGTATTCCTCGTGGGTGAACGGTCCTTTCGAATGAATTCGATTTGCCATCAGTCGTTTCCTTTCACTTTTGATACGGTTTTAGTTTGATTTACGCTACAACGGAGGGCCTCGTCATTCCTTCTTCTTTGTTTCCTGTCAATTCAACGCCGAGCGCTTCAAAGTCGTCCTCCTCGACGTCGCCCGGCGTCATGAGTGAAATGAGCTTCTTTAGTTCGTCGTTGTCCTTCTCTTGCAGTTCTTCTTCGGCGAATTGGTTCTTGTCGTTCTTGGTGAGACGCTCGATGAGTCGATTTTTCACGGCGTCGTACGTCGCTATGCCGCTTTGAATGACGTTTCGAATCTTTGCCGGCATGCTCTTGTCGTTGATGTAATCTTCTACCGTCTTTTCCTTCTCGTTCGCATCGACCTCGGCCTTTTTCGTGGCATTCTCGACTGCTTTTTCGACGGCGAGTTTTTCTGAATCGGTCATTTTCGTCAAAAAAGACTCGTCCATCTTCATCAACGCGTCACGATCTTTTTCAAGCCAACTGTTGCTAGTGCTCTTGATCAGAGCATCTACGGTCTGTTCTTTCTTCATCTCGAATTCCTTTCTTTTTACTTCGTTTCGATTTCCAACAAATTCGCCGTCTGTAGTGCGATACTCGGTCACCTGTATGACTTCTATAAACGAGTCGGTGACTTGTATCGCATTGTCCACGATCGAATAAGTTCCTTTATAGAGCTTGCCGTTTTTCATGAAAACGAAAAATTCGTCGTAGACGTCCATCACCCATACATCGTCGTCCTTTTCTTGTAACCAGCTGTTCAAGAGCGAACGAATGTTGCCGTGCGACATGGCGTTGTTTGTGACGACTATCTTGTCAGCTTTGGCGTTCAGTTTCAAAAATCCAGCGCCGTCTTCTATAGAACAAGCGCCTTTCAAATCCGGAAGAAGCGCGAGATGATCGGGACGATAGTTACGAGCAATCGTGTCATATTCTTCACCGTTCCACTCGCCTTCTTCGGCCTCGTTGTCAGTAAACAATCCCGTAGACAGTTCCATCATCTCGTTTTTTTCAATGGCTTGCGAGATTCGTTCGTCTATCTTGTCCATTCTCTCTTCGTCCAACCACGCTTCGGCCTTCAAAGCAACGATTTTCTTCTTTTCGTCGTTTATCGAAACCGTGATCTTTCCCGCACGAGTGTTCATTATCAGACCCACTTGCCGGTTAGAAAGTATGACTGGGTCGCAAGCGCTTATACCTTCTTGGGGATGATAAAGAATCACAGGCTTGTGGTTCCATACTTCGGGCGTCTTACTGATCTCATCTCCCGGATAAAACAGTGAACCCTCGCTTCCCTCGTGAACGCCCTCGGTAAGCATGACCATGGGAGCAACAAGATATCTTTTGTCTCCTATTTGGTCGTAGCGAACATTTCCCGTGAAATTGACGATCATTCTTTGTAATTTTTTCATTTCGTTCTCCTTGCGTTAAACTTTGAGGCCCTCCTTGGCCTTACACCCATCCATGCGTTCTAAATGGAGAATTATCATGCTACGGCGCCTTCCTCTTCTCCTCTGTCGGTTTCCATGCGCACCGGCAATTCGGATGTAGCGGAATCATCCCTCTCGCCTCGGCGACCGTCATCACTTCACCTTCCATGCCGTGACACCGTTCGCAGACCACCGAGTCACCCGCTGTGCTCCATTCAGCCATCACGCCTATTTTTTCGATTCCAAGCTTATCGAACGAGTCCAGTTGTCCCTCAGCATGGGCGTGAATGATCTCAGTCCTCGCGATGACTAACGCCCGTCTTTTAGTGATTCCGTCTAAGTCTTTGACCAATTGCCTAGCGACGGTCACCGGTCCTCGGCCCTGAGCGAGTCCAGTGGCCAGCGTTCGGCTCATCTGTTGGCTCATCACCGCGGTCACGCCCCTCAATTCCTCGAACGTTCTCGTGCTCAACAGTTCCAATTTGCTTAGCATCTCAGGAGCGTGAAACGCGTCCTGCAAAAACTGCGACTGAGTGCCCTTATAGAAGTCGGGTCGCATCTTGTTCACGTCCACGTACGCCCGCTGTATTCCTTTTTTATATGAAGACTCCACGTACTTCGCGGTCCAAGGATCTCCTCGAGCGTCTACTGACAGCAGGTTGGCGTCTGTCTGCTGTCGCAACCAGTCACGATACGACGTAACTTTGCTGGCGTCTGTCCGAAAACGCCATGCTTGCGATTCCATCGTTATGAACGCCCGCGGACTGAGCGCGAACACGTCGTCTTGTGCTACCAAGATCCATATCGCCCGTCTGATCTTCTTAAACCGGCGAGTCATCTCCGCCATAAACTGGCGACGAATCATCGTCGTTCGAGTCGGATCTATTCTTAACGGATTTTTTCGAGCCAATATCAACATGTCGTTAAAGACGTCCTTAAGCTTCTCGTTTCTTCTCCACACGCTCTTTTTCTAATGCGTTCAAATAGTCTCTGATACTTGATCGTCAAATTACTGGGACCGACTTCATATATACAACCGATTTCCTTAAGCGTTAGTCCCCAATAAAACCGAAGTCGCAATAATTCTTTCTCGTCAGACGAACACGTCTCAAGAATCTCAGACACTTTTTCAACGGTATCGTCGTGAGTGCTAAGACGTTCGTTTCTTCTAAAGGAAAGAACATTCATCATCTCGTCTGCATTTTCCACAAACATCGGAACATTTATAGAATCAAACGCGACCCCTTTCTGTTGAGACACGGCGAATTGAAACATCTTAGTAAGGATTCTTTGATATTCTTTCGTGACGTCCTCGTGATATCTCGCGCATCCATACCATCCGACGTTCACTAACTCGTTCACGTCGATGTTCCGGTTCGGAAACTGCCTCGCAATTCGGTGCGCAGCATGATACAGATAGTTGTGATGCTTGTCAGAAAAGTAACACGACTTATTACCTCTGTTTGTTCCCCGCGTGTCGGGTAAATCCTTGACCGCGATTCCCAAAGCCGCTGCTTTGGCCTTTCTTTCTTTACGATACTTTCGATAATATGACGCGTTCATTTTTACCATCAATTCCTCAACACTGAATGAGTTCTGATGCTTTTTGCTTTAAAGCGCTCATAAACTAACCGTTTTACGTCGCCTTCGTCGAACTCTTTACATGAAAAAACATCTATATAACAACGCTCGAGTACATCAAGAGTGTGAATCACGATACTGCTGGTTATTATGAACTGTAATCCGATCTTTTTCTTGAACACTCCGCCGAGACTAGTCCCTTTCGCGTGGGGCTCAGTCTGACGATCTTCTTCTGGTATATCTAGATCGTCCCAAAAATGAAAGTCCTCTCTGTCCATGCCCATAGTCTTACAAAGATCAGACATAAACTTCTCAATATTCTCTCTCGTAAAAGTAGACGAATCGCACCCGTGACAATCAAGCAACAATTGCGGACCGTACGATCCTACATAATGAGGCTTGCCTTCAAGATCTTTTACGACTTCGATCATTATAAGTCATCCTCATTCACGCTGTCGTCGTTCCATGCCACGGCTTCTTTGAGAAATGCCTCGGCTTCTTCGTTCGTGAATCCCATCACCGCAGTTAAGAACTGCTGCGGAGGTATCAACGAATCGGCGCCCGCCGACACGTATTTCGCGATCGCTTCGGTCCTGCTCTTGCTGACTTCAGCTTGATCTTTCGGGTCCACCGCGTCCAGCCTCTCCCACTTGATCACGTACTTCGCGGGAGGAGGCAACACGCCGAAGGTTATCAAGCGGTCTATGAACGGCCGCAACATCTCAGAACTACAGTGCGTCTCTTGTCTGTGCTTTACCCGCCGGTTCCATACTTTGACGTCTTGAGAAGACGCGAGTTCAGCTTTTTCTGCACCTAAGAACATTCGATATGGAATCCCAAGAGCTATTCCGACTGCCTTCAGTTGGATTTCAAAATGAGATTGAGGATCGGCCACTTGCAGGTCTAACGACTTCGCCGTGACTCCTGTGAGGGCGAGGTAGCGTTGCAAATGGTTAGAATAGTTTTCAAACTCGGCCCTGAGATCTTTTTTCTCGTCAGTAGTCAGGGCTGTAGTCCTCTCAGGATTGACTTCAAACGCGATTCCTGGAAATCCACCCCTCCAAAGCATCTCGGCGCTTCCGCCCAACAGTTTCTTGATGTCGAGCAAATAGTTATAAACGATCTGCATCCGAGGCGTACCGAATATTTCACTCGTCGTTTTGTTCTCAGCCACGTGTATCACGCGAGTCCAGTGTATGATCAATTCGTTAGGACTCGCTTCACCGTCGAGATTCTCAGTCACGAACGAGTAAGTCACCGGTCTACCGTACCGGAGGGACGTGACGTCTGTTTCTTTGGTCTTGATGATGACTACTGTTTCACTCAAGGGTCTGAGATACGTCAACTCGTGTTGCAATTTCGAAGACGCTTTTCCAGTCTTAAGATCTATTCCTTCAACCGGTTCATTCAGCTTGTTACCGTCGTTTATTCCGATCAGCAACAGTCCGTATCGACCGATGCCGCTTAGGACGTCTAACCTGAGCAAGTAGTGAAAGAAACGGTGTTCTTCGTTCAACTCTTTCCAAGCCTTTTCAAAAGCCGTCTCCTCTGACCTTTCGTTTTCAATGATCTCGGGCGCTACGTTCCAACTTTCCTCTGGCATTAATTTCGTGACCCGCGTACCGATTCCGTCTCGGTCAAACATGTTCTGGTAGTCAGACGCTTTCACCGTCGCCGGATAGCCGCACTCCGTGTCCAAATCACGGACTTCGTCTAATATTTGCTGCAAGAGCTCGCGCCTCATAGTGAACGCGTTGAACAACAGAGATTTTTTCTCGCTCACATCCACGTTAAATAGTTCCTACCCGCATCTGACCTTCGGTTAAATGATTAAACGCACCGGACGACGCGTCAACTTGATCCTTGTACTTTGAAGCTGGAAAATAACGAAGCTCGTCGATATAGACCTTGTTCCAATTGGCTCGTACCATGTACACGTTGCCGGCGTTGACTTGGTCTGCGAAAGGACCTGCCCTCGTCGTCTTGTTGCCGGACCCCGAACCGACTTTGTCCGCAGCGATTCTAAAACCTGCTAAATTTTTCACCGTATAACTTGCTTGGTCTTTGCCGCCGCTCCCGGGTTCTTGCTCCACCCAGACGAACACCCCACGTCCGTCTGACACCGCAGTAACTTTTATCGTGGACTCTCGTTCCTCCATGGCCCACTGACCCCGGACTACGTCCAGTATCCAGAATCGTCCGTCCGTGTCTTCGCCCATTAACGCGCCCGCGGTGAACGCTCCCTTGCCCTGGGAACCCGCTTTGTCCCAGTATCTGATCTTCATCTTCCACTTAGACGGGGCTGTATCTATGAGGATTCTGTCGGGCTTGAACATCGCGCCACCCCGTGGCACGGGCGACTGCAGAAATTGTCCGGCAAAACCGAACTCGCCGAGCGCTTTGAAGTTCGCTCGAAGAGTTTCTTTCGACAGCCTCACGGGATCCATCAGACCGTTTTTATAGAATTTTCGCAGCTCCAGCGGTCGAACGCCGTCGCCGTCCTCTGCCGGCAGACAGACGTGTTTCACGCTCTCGTACGTGTCGAGCATGTGTTGAGTTGGATCGTCTTGATGGAGACGCTGCATGATCAGAATCGTAGGCGTGATGTCTTTGTCCACCTTACGAGTGAACAACGTCTCGCTCATCACCCGGTTAGCTTTCGCTAGCTCAACTTCGCTTGCTGCTCTCTCTGGGTTTAACGGGTCGTCGATTCCTATGAAGTGGGCGTGCATCCCCGTGACCGTTCCCTGTACTCCGAAGCTGTACCTGCTGCCGCCCTTGGTATTCACGAAGTGCGACTTGGCCGCTTGGTCCTTTCTCAACACGATCTCTGGAAAGGACTCTCGATACTTCACGCACGTGATCACGTCCTTGTTTTTACGAGACAAGTCCATAGCCAAAGGAGCTGTGTAACTGCCTCCAAGAAATCTCGAAGAGGGCATCCGAGTCCAAGTCCAACTCGGAAACATTATCGAACACAACGTGGACTTAGTCTCACCGGGCGGCATGTTTATCACGAGATCGTATTTCTTCGGCAGGCCCCTGAACACCCGTTCTGCCACAACCTGTAACTCACCGGCTAAGTACTCGATATGCCAATTCCAAGTGGGCTTCTCAGCGATGACGTCGTTCCAAAACTCTTTGACAAATTCAATAAACGATTCCCTGCATATCGAAGCCACGAGCTGGTGCTCGTCGTACTGGACCTTTTCACCAGTTCGCACGAGCGCAAGCAATTCTTTTCGTTCGTCAAGCGCGAGCCCGAGAGCGTCAAGCGGTGCGACCGACTCACGCTCAAGGACCCGCGTCTCGACAGCCCCGACCGCCAACGCATCGTACTCTAGATCTTCGATCACGCATCGGTCGTACTCGCAATCCCGCAATTCGCCTGGCATCGCGAACGTGACGTGATCAAATTTGATCTTTGGATATATCGAGAACCTGTTCTGCAACACCTGTTTAGCGTTGTCTGGAAACTGACTGAGCCAAAGACCGTGACGAGCCTCTACCAACCAATACAGTAGGGCATCGCGTGCCTGATTGTCGTCGTCATTCTGGACTTTGAGAAACGGTCTCTCATCGAACACTGTTCTCAAATGATCCGGGCAGTCTATGTCAAGTGTTATGGGCACTTCCAAGTCTCACTTTCACAGGTCCTTGTCCTTTTATTTTTATGTTCGGTTTCGGTGTAGTCGGTTTAGGTTTTAATCCACCCCTACACGGACCGCTGACTACGTATTCACGTTTCATGAGTATAGGCGCTCCCAAGTCTCACTTTTATCACCGGGTTTATCTTGTCATTCAACGGCAAACGCACTCTTTCGTCTATAGCCTTACTGATGGCCTCAGCAAGTCCCAGATGTTCCGTGCCGCATACGTCATTTATCGCTAATACTATCTGCATCACGATCAAATTCACTACCTTCAAGCTGACTTTGTCACTGGCTTCTTTCTCGAGCTTTGACGCCGCAAGCACTAGTTCCTTTACTTCACCCATCGCTTGACCTAGCGTTTGGATCATCAACGACTTAGTCTCTTCTGCCAACTCTACTTTCAAATCGTCGTCGAACAACGGCTGAGCGAGCTTCAACGCTTGACACGCGTTCGATCTCGCGATCGCGAGCTCCTCATACAGACTCACTTGTTCGTCGTGCGGTGCGTTGAGCAGCTCTTCGACCCGTTCCTTCAGCTTGGGTCCCAAAAATTTTGAATAAAATCTCGGCAACCTATTCTTTCCCGTCTTGCAGTAAAGCGCTGCTGCCCGTCGTCCGCCGTGAAACTGGCAATAATTGCTGGTCACCAACGCCCATCTTCTACACCTCCGGCGAGTCCTCTGTGACTTCGCCTTACATTGATTCGGGTGGCCCTCTGGCGGCGCTCCTGACATATCTAGTTCCTATTAACAATAAGATTATACACTGATACTACGAATCTGTACACTATAAAATGTTTTAATTTTTATACCGAAGGGTTTAACACATCCGCGATTACATTTTTGGTAGCCTCGCTCACAGCGTTGACCCGCGAGTTCTCTAACTTCCATTGATACTGTGGAGTCCAGCCGCACGCGTAGGCGAACTCGCTCATGTTAAGACCGATTTTTTCGCGAGCCAGTCGCAGCTTCCTGCTGTCGATCTTATATCTCGTGTCTACTAAAGTGAACATCCTTGTTCTCCTTTTAATTACTATTTACCTGCTTGGCGCAGTTCTTCTGTTGCTTCCTTCATTAATCCCGTGTCTTGTGATTTACAGTGTGGACACAGCACCCATGGAGTTACGTTGTCCATGTGCAAGGATTCGCTGCCGCAGCTCCGACACTTACGCCAATTAGCGCTCGGAGCACCGCGTAATATCTGCACAGCACTCGGTCTTCCATAATCTGGTTTAATCATCCCGGGTTCTCCTTGTC
>SDBT01010830.1_pt1 | contig 14702 bp, 11 predicted proteins | sample 2277101 | NCBI WGS metagenome assembly SDBT01 (sample SAMN10404973, study PRJNA504765) | marine sediment metagenome | isolation source: marine sediment core GS10_PC15, 103 cmbsf | place: Arctic Ocean: Southern Knipovich Ridge | collected 2010
ACTGTCATAAAAGAACTTGCGCGCATTGGAACTTTATTCGGTTTTGGAGGTTGAAAATTATTAAAACAATTGAAATTTTATGTCAAGTTGCAGGAGTGGAAAGTGAGAAATGCAAAAAGAACACAAGTCTGCAACGACAACAACTATTGAAAACGAAGAAAGTGAAAGCGATCTTCGTGATCTCAAGCAAGAAATTGCTACTATTGCAGGAATAGAATGTGCGGATAATTGGACTATTTTCGATCAAAATGAAGAAGAAGGACTGTATTTGATTCACGCCACGATAGAACCCAAGATCAAGGGGCTTCCCAGAGGTATTGTCGTCGATGTCCACGCAAAAACCGTGGTGTGCAATTCCTTTGGATTTACGCCGACTTCTCCGTTGGATGGGTTGACGACCTTACCAGGAACCCAAGACATTTCCATCGTGGATGAGTACATCAATCGTCATTCTTTTACTCAGGGTAATTATGCGATTGTTCCAGCCTACGAAGGCGTTGTTGTCCGTGTTTTCAAGCACAACAACACCGTATATTTCTCAACGCACAAACGACTGGACTGTTCGCGCAGTAAATGGGGCAACTCAGACCGATTTCTCGACATTTACAAACGGTTGGGTGGGCTTTCGGGGGAGGCCTTGTTCCCAAAGGATGTGATTACATCCCCCTGGTGTTATCAATTCCTTCTTGTGGATCGAAAATTGTTGGTGGCGACCAAACAAGACATCGGCGATGGGTTCATCGTGGATTTGGCTCCACAGAAGATGTGGGAATACGGCACTGGTTGTCCTTACAAAATTTCGGACATCGTAGATGACGCAAGACCATGTGCGGGAAAAGAACACGTCACCCCTACAACCCACTCTGCGTTTGTGGAGCCTCCATCGTTTGATTTGGACGAAGCCAACGACTTTCTAAAGTACGGTTACGGAAAAGACAAAGACGAGCGTTGTGGCGAATCGGTGATCTTGTATCAACACGACAAAAAGGGAAATGTCTGCGATTCTGTTCGCGTACAATCCAATGCGTACCATGAACGGGTACAGATGCGTGGAAACAATCCCAATATGCGTCATCGTTTCTATCAACTGTTGAATGATGCTATGAAATTCGATCACGTTCAAGAATTGGTCCAGAAATACCCTATCTTTTACAGGAAAGGCGAGGACAAATCCTTTCCAGACATCTGGGTCGAGCACAATGAGCAACACATTTCCTTGGATTTGAAAAAGACTGATGATCGGATCTTTCTGGTCTATACTGCTTTTTTCGACATGATTCCGGAAGCCCAAAAAGAGGAAGGGTTGAAGTTGTGGGATGATTTTAAGCAAGATCGCAAAGACGTGGTTTCGTGGCTGCAAAAGCTATCTGGTCATCCTTCAGACCCAGAAATCGAACTTTCGTATCGCGTGAAAGAAATCCTACGGATGACAACCGAGTATGCCCAGAAACGTGTGGAGATAGGTCGAGACACAAACCGTCATGGCAAGAAAATGTCTCTGAAGCAATTGATCCATGCCAACGTTTACAACCTCATCCGGAGAGAAAGTGGACCCAGTTTGTTCAAACTTATTCGTGAAAGGAAACGTCTCGAACATTTGGCAACTCTTTCTGAAGAATAGAATTCCAACATATTTGTACATATATTTCGTTAGAAATATATAAATTTGTATATAAATGCAAGGTTGCATCCCATTGTATAATACTGTTGCTAAAGCTGAAGTGCGAAAACATAAAAAAAGTTGTATATATAAAATGGGAAAATGCAAACCCAAAGATTGTTGTAGAGGACCTCGTGGACTGAGAGGATTAAGAGGACCAACAGGGACCGGATCCGATTATACGTGGAGAATCGCCACTGTAACAGGTGCAGCTGCCACAGGACCTTTTGACTTTGGGCCTGTGGATGTAAACAACAACGATCTTGTCGTGTTTTTCAGTCAGGGTGGAATTGCCGTGAACGGACAAACCGGTTCCGTTGTTATCGAACTTACACCAAACAACATCTTTGAAGGTACTGGAGCTCCTGGGTTTTTTCTTCCCGATGATATTAACATTCCTAATTTATTTGTTGATAGAGTAACAGACGAATTATATTATTGGAATAACATGACGCTTGGATGGTTTCCAATCACGGCCGTAGGAGTTACAGGAAGTACAGGACCCACAGGAAGCACTGGATCAACCGGAAACACAGGATCAACTGGACCCACAGGAAATACAGGACCCACAGGAAGTACAGGATCAACCGGAAGCACAGGATCAACCGGAAACACCGGAAGTACAGGAAGTACAGGATCAACCGGAATCACTGGATCAACCGGAAACACGGGAAGTACAGGACCCACGGGAAGTACTGGATCAACCGGAAGCACTGGAAGTACAGGACCCACGGGACTATCAGGGACAGCCACCAATACGGGAGCGACAGGACCTACGGGTCCAACGGGAAATACAGGACCTACGGGACTGTCAGGAACAGCCACTAATACAGGGGCCACGGGACATACAGGCCCAACGGGAAATACTGGACCCACGGGACTATCCGGAACAGCCACCAATACAGGGGCCACGGGACCCACGGGACCCGCGGGAAATACAGGAGCAACTGGATCTACTGGATCTACGGGACCTTGTTGTACAGGACCTACTGGATCCACAGGATCTACGGGAAATACAGGACCTACTGGATCTACCGGATCTACAGGTCCCTTACCATCGCCAACCGCAATGTCCTGCATCAGTCTAAATAATGCGGGAGGTCAAACTATCGCTCTTACTGATACTACGCTAATCGACTGGGTTCAAGTTCACAACAACGATCCGGGAGTTTTTACATTCAATGGCTCAACTACGATCACCGTTAATAAGACTGCTAAATACTTGATAACTTACAATATCCCATACGTATTTCCATTCACAGCCACCCCAGGACTTATCGCAGCGGTACTCACTGAGGTATTTGTCGGTGGTTCCGGTGTTGGTTGTCGGAATGATTTTTCTATACCCACAGCCAATGCTACGTTTGACTACACTGCAGTAAGTGCCAGTATTGTGAGTTTGGTGGCTGGAAATGCAGTACAAATACACGCACAATCTGTTGGCGCTGCACCAGCCCCTATAACCATTCCCACCGTATCAGGTGCTCTCGATCAATGTTGGAGTATGGTCTTGTTGGAAGGAGCTTTCGGTCCTACAGGGGTTACCGGACCTACAGGAGAAACAGGACCCACGGGACTACCAGGATCGGCAGTCAATACAGGTGCAACAGGAAACACAGGGCCTACAGGACCTACAGGATCTCAAGGTGTTGCGGGGACGGCTACCAATACAGGAGCTACAGGTCCATCCGGTGCGGCCGGTGGTGGTGCTTTATCTGGTGTATGGTCGCCTGTGTTTATTGCTGCCGCAGGGGGTGCTTGGCTTGGAGGTGCAGGTTTAGTATTTACGCATGCCACTTGGATAAAAATTGGCACTCAGGTGACAGTTTACGCATCCTTTTTCTGTGGAAATGTTGGATTTGAGGCAATAATACCAAGCTCTTTCTCCCTTTTTCTTTTTGACAACACAACGTTGCCCTTTGTCCCCGTGTTGTCAGGGCTTGACAACGTTGTGGCTGGTACGTTCGAGTGCGAGCCAAACAATCCTGTATCCCCGGCCCCACAAGGGACCATCGTCGGACATGCCATTGTATTCAGTGGCTTTTTCGGTATTGCTTTCGCAGTAAATACAATTAGTGGATTTTTTGTGTCTGGTGGCGCCTCTGGATTTCCTATGACGTTAGCAACGTCAACGGGTTCTTTTTGGTTGACATACACCACCACATAATGGTATTCATATTGACTGGGAGGATTGCAACAAAACAATCTCCGTTTAATGTATACATACGTATGTATACGCATAATATGTATATATAATATATAATATACATTACTAAAAAATATGTACACTTTTGGTATGATACTCGTTGCGCTCGTTGTGGCAATGTTATTGTTAATTGCAGTATTTGCTTTTTATGATAATGGAACCGGCACATTTCCAAGTCATTTGGTCCCTGTACCCTTAGCAGAAGGAGGTATTATGTTGATTGAGCCTTTGGTTGTTTCAACCCCCGACCCGTCCGTTCTGTTGAATCAACGGCATGGATTTGTTCACGCACATAGACTCGATACGGAAGCTGTTAAAGATGTTCCTGGTATTCGAGACAAATTTTCAAAAACTGCTTTTGAAAGCGGTAGTATCTATTATGTTATGGGGGTTGGTACCTATAATATTTCGAAGCCTGAATTCCCGGTGGACCCAAGAAGTTTTGCTCCTGCCGCTGTACGCAATCCCACGGAGGGAAATTTTGACGTCACTGCAGAAACAGAAATCATTGAAATTCTAACCGTCGATGGAAAGCCACCCAGTCATATGAACACGCCTCATGATTTTATTCATTTGAACTATATTGGAGAAAAGGATGGACAACAGTTGTACTACGTCTTGGGAGCAGCAAAATTCAAGCCCCCACTTATTAAACAATAATTTTGTAGTTTTTTACAAAAAAATGAATTTTTTTGAAAACCACAGAGTCAATAAAATAATGGGATATGATGTCGAAAAATGCGCGAATGAGGACTGTGATGAACTCTTACGGTTATGTCACTGTGATTTCATGCAATGTCCCAACGAAGAATGTGGGCGATTGTATTGTAATGCACCATGTGGCGAAAAGAACGTTTTGGAGGAAGAAGGTAGATGCTTGTATTGTACACACAACGCTGAAATCCGGAAATTCACACTTCTTGAACAAGTGGAATTTTTAAAGAGTAAGTGTGATTTGACAGAAAAAACACTGTTAGAACAAATGAGAGCACAATAATTCATAAACTACAAATATGTAGTTTACAAATATGTAAATAATTTTACATATTTTTTTATATTTATAAGAGTTCCAACATAGCAGCGTATCGTGGCGTTCCGCGTATGTTGTATTGGAGCAATCGCAAGTATTCGGTAGACTTACGTTGCGTGCCCAAAATAACAGGAATATCTTGAAAACGAACACGACTACGAAGATTTAGATTGTTTTCCAACACCATCAATCCATCGATGGTGTTTCCGTAGATTATATGCGGGTATTCAGACGTTGTGGGAGGTGTGAGCCATCCACCGTTCCGTTTTTGAGTTTGCCACATCCTCCCTACATTCAAGGCGCGCATTTTGGAGCCACCTAAGACGTTTTGTATGTGGTAAATTTTGTTATCGTTGCTATCTTTAAAGATGAATGGTTCCGTGCTCAATGCCAATGTGGCTGTAATTCCCTTTTGATGAATTTGATGCATTTGTGCATTGGTTGTGATCGAGTCCAACCATTTCTTCACTTCCACTTTTCCCACAAACACCGAGACAAACGTTTGTTGTTGAAAGTCTCTGGAAGATGCGTAATAGTTTTCAATCCCTGTGGGTCTGGATCGGTTCTTTTCCATTCCTACAGCAAGTTGTACTTTTTGCCGCAACCATAGGATCATCTTGTCACCAAATCCTTCTCCGTCTTCCGTTGGCGTTCTATTATAAAACACGATCTTTCCATCACGGAACAGCTGCCCCAAGGAGCGAGCTGATTCATCAAATCCCAACAAATAGGTTTGTTCCTGGAGTTCTAAAGATGCTATAGCGTCTTCTATCGTGTCAACATCAGGAAATGTCCGATTAATACCTTTCAAATTGTAGTAAAATGCGCTATCTCCTGTGAAAGTAGTATCAAAAGTGATATACGTTTCCACGAAATCCGTTAACGTCCGTAGATCTTCGGGTTCCAAGGACTCAGAGCTTCCGGGTTTTAAGGAGTCGGGTTCCAAGGAGTCAGAGCTTCCAGGTTCCAAGGGTTTCTCGGATCCTTCGGATTCTTCGGATTCTTCGGATTCGGATGATTGAAGATCTGAGCTTTCCAAGTATTCTGGGTGACGATATACGAGATACAACCACCACACAATTTGTTGGAGATAATTTACATCTTTCTTCATTTTATCCAATCGAAGGATGGATTCGTCGAATTCTGCTTCGAATGGGTTGGAGTCTCCTTGGGGAAGGTCTGCATACTCTTCCGTTGGGATGATAGGAACATAGACGGTGATATCGTGCCCAAACCACAACCCCGTCACCATATTACCTGGATTTTTGGTGATGGACTTTGGATCTCCAAAAACGTCGGTCGCTATCTCTGAAGTACATCTAGGAAAATCTTCTTCTTCTTCCAAATCTTCTTCTTGGGAAGAATCCCCACATTTCATCAATTTCTCTTTGGTTGTCAAAGGTAAATTTACGGGTTGGGAGGGCGCGAAAAACATGGTAATTCGTTGATCTGAGGAATAATTAAACACCAATCCGCGCATCTTTCCATAATCGTCTAGGATCTGATAACGCCCCCGATATCGAATCATTCGATCGTAATCAGGTTGTACGTATCGCTTTGTTCGCTCTGAATAAATGTTTTGATGGACTTCCATCTCCCCGTTTTGTGTAATTTTCCACATAAATACGATTTCCGTTTGTTGCAACACATCGTAGTTTATTTTCCCCATCTCTTGATCAAAGACCATCACGGTTTTGGAACCTTTGATTTCTTCAATGATCAATTCGGATTGTGGATGTTGCACGATGTCGGCGGCTCCGCCCCAATTCTTTAAAACAAGGACGGTGGGCCACTCTCGATACGGCTGAACGTGGAAGATCTTGTTTCTGGGGAGCACCATCTTCCCAGACTCTCTGTTTTCTGTGATATATCCATACACGTAGATGTTGATCTTGAAAACCACTTCAAGGGCGCGGTAGAAAATAGAAGGGTCCAAGAATGCGTCTACATCGCACAATATGCTCCAAATCTCGTTCAGAGTGCGATCGTACAATTCCTGTTTGAGCAATCCAGGATAGATTCGGGTGGCGATATATCTACGCACACGACGAACATAGGCCTCTTTTGCTGCAAAGGTTTTCTTTTCAAAATAGATCGGATCCTCCAATGCCAACAACACGCTATGTAGCAGAGAATTAGGACTTGTGGGCACTCCATACCGCAAAAAAGAACTTTCTGCAGCTGTATTCGAGTACTGCTTAAAAATTTCAACCATTTCCGGGGGCAAGAATCCCTTCTGCCCTGGTTTCAAAATTTTGTTTCCTTTGAGAATATTTTCGGCCTTTGTGCGCGATTTTTTCTCACGAAATCCTAAATAATGGTACTGATAGGTTGTGATTTTTGCTCCACTCACCTTTAGATTGGTGTGTGGCGTGTTGAAACAACTGGGAATATAAGAATACCGATCCATTTTCTTGTTTTTCAGACCCACAAAGGGACTGGCGTCATTGGGACACACAATCCACGCCTCTGGATTGTTGACCTTTCCTTTGATTTCAGAAAACCGTTTCCACTGCAACTCCCCGTTTTGTCGTTGTACCAAATTCATCACTTGGTTATTTTGATAGGCAATCAAAACGACCGTTCCGTACTCTGTAGGATCTGGTTTTGGAAACGGGAGGACTTCTTTGTGGTATACAACGTGGTTATAGTTGAATGTCTGCCGAACCCAACCCGAAATAGCACTTTCAATAATTCCCTGGGGTTTTTTGACTCCTTGAGAAGCGCGTGCGAATCCACGTTTTGTTAATTCAGGAAGCAAATCGTTGAGTTCGATGAGTATCTTCCCCTCTATTGATTTTTCGGATATCGGTGGGGGTGGGAACAAAGAACGTTGTTCTTTTACGGTCATCATCGTTTCGTAAAACTCGATGATTTCTGCTCTATTTTCGTTGTAAATCACGAGTAAATGGGTGAATATGCTCAAAAAATCGTTGATCGCTTTGAGGTTTGCGGTTCTACTGATATTTAAAAGGATGTAGGGTGTGGCGGATGGCAACACTTCCCTGAGTGTGTTGTTTGTTTTTGGATCGTACAGATCATAGGCCGCCCCCAATTTTGTGTACTCTTGTCGAATCGTTGCACTCAATCCTCGTTTTGTAATTACCTTGGAGCGTTTTATCTCTATGGGTATGTCAGGTTCGTCGATTGGATACGGAGCGTAGCGCACACTGCTACTGAGTAAATTTTTCAACGATTGTGGGTGGGTGGCTTCTTCAATATACAAATACCGACGCATCAGCGGGTTAAATGTGATATCGTAGGCGAACGATGCCCAATCGAGATCCACGTTGTAGATAAAAATTTCAGCTTTTACACCTTCTTCAATGCGATTCCCAAAAAGGATTCCTTTAGGGAACGCCTCGTACACCGCATCCAAAATTACCCACTCGCTCACTGTGTTTACACCGTGCGTATCGATTTTCTCACCGGTGTCTTCCAAACTTTCGATGTACCGATCCAATGAATTTTCTAAATCCTTATGAGGTACGTCAAAATTCAACGTGCCATTTTGCAACGACATCGTCACTGTCACAAACGCAGAGGGTGGAGCCATATGCATCGGGACCGGTTTGGTTTCGTAGGGATGATGAAACCACACCTTCATCAAAATCGTGTTCCTATCCTTTTTTTCCAATTTTTCTTCGGGTGGAATCATGATATTTTTGTAGGTAGGCTCTGTATCCACTGTCTTTCCACGAAAAATCTTGTAATAACTCTTATCCGCCTGGTTTTCGTACGCGTTGTATTGGACAAAGGGCACATTTTCAGAAAGAACCAGATTGTTGAAAAAAGAAAATCCGTCCCGAATGTCGATACTTTCTTGTATGTTCGACTCTGGATCCCACAGATAAGCATCGTATGTGACACTTTCGGATTTTCTGTAGATGGGCGATCTCGGTAGAGGCACTTTCACCCTATCTTTAATACCCTGCTGAACATCTATGATGTTTTGTGCTATTTTAGCTACTTTCTCCTTTTGTGATTCTATCAAGCGTCGAAGTATTCTATGGTCTTGTTGCACTCCTCGAATGGCTGCTGCTGTTGGCGGATATATGAATTCGTCACGTGCTGGCGTGGTGTATAGTTTGCTGTTCGGAACATTTGGCAAACTTTTGACTTTCTCTGGAAAGGCTCCATAGTAAAATTCAACGATTTCCATCACCACATCAAGAAACGCCTTTGTGCGTCCTTTTTTCGAGGGGTTTACGGTTTTCGTTTTGGATTCAAAATAGATACGCGCAAGAGGGCGTGAAATTTTGTCTTTTATATAATTGCGCGGGAAAGCGGCCACTCTCAACAGTTCTTCGTACAATTCCAACAACGACATTCTTGGATGAGAATCAATAAACTCGTAAATCGATTCAATCACGGTATTTGGAGTCCCAAACACCCCCTCATCCTCTTTTGTCCTCGGGCGAAGAATAAAGAGTTCTATTGGGAGTCCTTCGTCCATTGCTCGCTTGTAAAGAAGGGTTAACTCTGTATCGAAAGAAACCTCCTCCATATTTAAAGGCTTCGAGATTATTTTGTGACGAAGGGTCAATACAAGGATTCATTTTTTCTACTTTTTTCTCACTCAACAAAAATGAAGAAGAGCAGGCGATCAGCGATGGATCCATCTTATTTTCAGGAAGTTGGCGTCGGAAACGTGCAACACACATCCAACAAAGAAGAGTCTTACTATGAGAAAGGAAAGAAAAGCGATCCTGATATTCGCTTCGAGGGAGACACCTTGATCGTTGTGGGAAAAAAGGGAGAAAATAACATGCACATCGAGCTCGGCAATGCGCGAAAGATTGTTCAAACACTCCGAAATGACTATGCTGCTACCCATATCAAAGAACTCCGTGGGGATATCAAGAAAAAGTTTGTGGAATTGCACGACATGATTGAGGTGCTTTTCGGGACATCCGCCTACAAACATGTGCATGAAATGATCCTTTCTGAGTTTCGTTGCAAAAATGATCACCATTTTGAAATCGGAACGGTAGGAGCCTATTTTTGTGAATGTCAATCCTCTAGCAATTTTCCCGGAAACAAAACGTGTTCTCTAGGATGTTTGCTGGGACTCCACCCTGAAGGTTGCGAGGGAACCTATCCGTGCGAATACACGTGCATCGTATACAATGGAGACGAAACCTTTTCGGTGTTGCGTCGTGTTACCGATGTCCATCAAGCCTATCTTTTTGTCAACGATAAACTCCATTTCAGCGGGTTGACGGCCCAAGAGGTCAAGCAATTGCAAAATATGGGCGTAGAAGAAGTAAAAGTTGTCAAACACTCTGATGGACTGTCTTACCAAGAAGTCTCTTCGGATTTCGTGCGAGTGGATCGCTTGCGCGTGATACCAAGTGTCCCCACGCAAAAACGGTCAAGTACCGCCAGTGCAGTGCTTGTGATCGTTGTCATTGTCATTATCCTAGCATTGATTTTTGGAGGATGGTATTACTACAAAAACGGAGGACGTTTTGAATTTCTACGCTATTAAATATCATTTCAACGATAATAAATAATTAAGGTAATTATTTATGAGGAAGCTGACACGTCCCATGTAGAATATCCAAAAAATACAAAAACCCAAAATTGGTCGTTTGTTGGAGATGATGAATATCGTGGTATTCACTATTAAAACACGTCTTTTTCAAGCCAGAATGGGCTTTGAGCGTGTTTAAAGCGGTAAGGATCGACCACACTATCAATTCGTACGCATTCATACCGGTAATCAAAGGACCTACGGTGATTGCAAGCTGATTACACAGTACTGCTTCAAGAGGATGACAATACAAGGCACTGAACGCGCAAGGTTCCGTAAAAACATGATGGATTTTGTGGTATTTGTACAAAGATCGATGATGTAAGAGTTTGTGTGTGTAAAAGAAGAGGATCTCTGTGATAACGGCAGAGATCAGGAATCGATAAAGCGTATATCGGGGGTTAAACACGCCGTAAGGAATAAGAAAATAAAATATAGGTTGAAATAGCCCAGTATAGATCATATTTCGAAAAACATTTTGGAGGATGTCGTCTTTAGAGATCCATCGAAGCGTTTTGTAACGGAAATCGAAACCGAGGGATAACGCATAATAGGACGTCCAAAACGATCCCCATCCAATCAACGCATCGCACCACACCATTTTATTGTACACATTTACCTTGTTAAAACAACATTTTCTTGAAACTCGGATCCTTGGACAAAGGAACTAAAGATTTCTTCCACTTTTAAAATATGGCTGGATACGCAGTGCTCGGTTTAATCGTCTTTGTGATCGTTGTATTGCTCATAGGGGGTGGAGTGACGTGGTATTTGTGGTACAAAACAAGTCAGGATAAAAAGAAGCAATGTACACAAAACTCGGATTGTTCCAGTGGACAAGAATGCGTCGACAAAAAATGTGTAACACCATCGCAATGCACCAAAGATTCTGAGTGCAAAACGGGGGAAGTCTGTTTGAACAAGAAATGTATGAAAGGGTGTGACAACAGTTCCCAATGTGGAACCGATGAAATATGTGTTTCAGAAAAATGTGTCAAGGGTTGCAACAACACGAAGCCTTGTTTGTCTGGAGAAAAATGTGTGGGCGGCGCATGTATGACGGAATGCATACAAAATACAGGCCGTAAAGGCTGTGAACCTTTCCCAAAACAATATTGTGGGAAAGACAATGTATGTGTCAATATCAAACAGTGTGCGAGTAGTTCAGACTGTCCACCTGGCATTATTCCAGGGGTTACGGGCGCAATATGCGGTCCTGCAGGGGTATGTGGTCCTGCAGGTGACGGTTGTCCAACAAGTCCTGTATGCGGACTGGCGGGGTGTCCTATCCAAGGGGAATCTGGGTTTGGAGTAGGTGATAGTTTTCAATCCTGCATTCCAGATTGGGGAAAACAAACAACACGAGGAGCCGGCTTTAGAACCGTATGCACAGACTGGGGAGGTTGCGTTGGTCCGCCTTCCACCAATCCATGTTATTTCTGTGTAAGTAGTTAAGAAAGAATAGGAATCGCGTCTTTCTCAAAGAATGTAACTGTATCGGCATCGTAGTCTACCATTTTGATTGCTTTCCCGCCCAATGCATCCGCAGTGATCAAATAGCAGCAACCTGGCTGCTGAGAAATCTCGGTTTCGGTGTCGTCATGGTGGATCAAGAAGGCCTTGGTATTTGTCATTTTGTGTCGAAGGGTTCTTGAAAAGGGCACGTATATGGCGTATTTTATGGAATGATACGTATATGGAATGCGCACATACCGTGTGTTCACATCGATCGGATCGCGAGATGTGTAAAATCGAGTTCCAACCTTCACAATCACGCCAATCAAAAACTCCATGCACGTTTCGCGGAGTTTTCGATTGTATCGACGTAGTAAATAAAGGGATAAAATAGTCATCGGTGCTAAAGTAAGCAACAGATACAGTAAAAACATTGTCTTTTATCCAAAAGACAATGTCGGTTTAAGGTCGTTTCAAGGTCGTTCCAGTTGATTTTGGATGAACTCTTCTTTTGCGGGTAACAGAACCATATTCGACGTTGGATCGTATACATAGGCGAGTTTGTCAAATTCTTCTTCTGTGAGTGGACCTTCGTTCAAGTCCAACAATCCCCAGGCTGGCGCTTTTACCATCTTTTTTCCGGGATACATGAGGTGGAACATCGTTTTTTGAAGTTCTTTAGCTGATTCGTAGAGATGACTCACACCGGCTTCGCGGTCAGACCACGAAAAACTGCAATGAGAAGCACAACAAAAGACGGTCGCCCAAAAGATATAATACGTTGTATCCTCGCGCTTTTGAATTTTAATACGATGTGCGGCTGGATAGGGTTCATTCGTATAATCACGCATACACCATGGACACCTCCGTTCTTTCTCTTCGAAATGTTTGGCGCGTTTGTAGATATCGTATGTTTTAGAATTAGACGTAACAACAACCACCGATGCGTTGTTTTTGTCTTTAAATTGGTATCTCGGCTCTTCAGGAGACGTACCGTAACTAGGAGTCGTCACATGAAATATTTCATGCAGTTTGATTCTTGAAGGCGGGAGCGCGACAGAGTTGTACCTGCCTTTAAAATATTTTTCCGTGATCTCTTTGGGATCAATCCCTTTGAACACGAAAATAGGTGCAAAGCGAACAACGGAACTATTCATGTTTTCCCCCAATTCCTCTTTTTAAAAAAATCAAATCAAAATTGAAGTTCGACCCTAAATCGACTCACCAAAACGATGAACGGAAAAGAGTGCGGACATCTGGAATTGGTCTTTGGACCCATGTGGTCGTCCAAGAGTAAATATTTGGCTTTAAAAATTTCGAAATATTCTGATTTAGGAATGCGCTGTTTGCTGATCAATCACACCTTTGACGCGCGCAAAGACAGTAGTGACACAGAGGACGATGGAACCTTTTCCCAGCATGGAAGTAGTAGTTTTCAATTGTCCCCTGCTATCCACAGACTCAAAGTATCCGATTTACGAAAAGTGGACGTATCGGACTACGACGCGGTTGCCATCGACGAATGTCAGTTTTTTGGAAAAGAGTTGCTTGAAAAAGTCCCGGAATGGGTCAAAACCCAGCACAAAGTCGTTATTTGTGCAGGATTGGACGGAGATGCCGAGGGAAACATGTTTGGATATTTGTTGTATCTCATCCCACACTCAGACGAAGCCAAAAAAGTCCTTGCTCAGTGCACGGTATGCCTTGGCGAACTGAAACGCACCGGATTCCGGGGGATTGGAGCGATCAAAGCCAATGCCCCTTTCACTGCTCTCATTAAGGATATACACAACGAAAAAGACATCGAATCGCAGACTGAATCACAGATTCATGTGGGAGGCTCTGAGTCTTATACGTCGATGTGTCGCTACCACCACCAACGACATCTCCTTGATCATTCCTCTATCCAAGAATAAACAAATATTATTTGTATAATATTTATTTGTATTTTAACGTTGCTTTACAGTCCCAACGCTCCAAAGTCCAAGGGAAGCTTAAGGACGGGTCTGCTCTTGCGTTTCAAGCGATCTTTGTTATCGTGTTGACGGTCTTGGTGTGTAATCAAAATAGCAGCTACCAAAAGCAATATAAGCGTTAGAATAGCGACTCCATAACTCCATGAATCGTGCATTTTGTAGAACACACAAAAAAGCGTTCGCAAAAAAAGATATAGAATGGAAGAAATAAAATATAGTATTTTATGTATGTTGTGATTGTACTACACAGTACTTCTTAGTTTCCAGAGGAGCTTTAGAGTTTTATTTTTAAGACTCAAGAGTGTAAGACACCGCACTAGCTTGTATGCCGGCCGCTCCTCCTGTGGCGCCCAAACTTCCCGACGCGAGTGTCAAGACGCGTATCGATCCGTCCGTTTCTACGATCATTATATTCGCCACCGATGCGGCCGCGTCCTCTCCATTTATTACAAATATTAGATTTGAATCGGGCCTATAGATAGCGTCCAGAAAGGTCGCATTATCCGCAGAGTCCATAGCGGATGCATTTATTCCACTCGCTTCCGCCGTTACAGTCCCCCATGTGAGAGTGATGATGGAACCTATTCTGTTCTGGAAAAAAGTCGTGCTGACCGCGAGCGGACCTGCTGACCAAGGACCTGGTCCGAATGTCATAGTTACACCCACTGGAACGGCTGTTGCTACAGGTCCCGTTTGACCTGTGGGTCCTGTTGCTCCTGTACTGGTGGCTGTTCCGGAAATACCTTGAAGTCCCGTGGGTCCTGTATTTCCCGTAGCTCCAGTATTTGTGGCTGTTCCAGCTGGTCCTGTTCCTCCTGTGTTCCCCGTGGGTCCTGTAG
>SDBT01010831.1_pt1 | contig 14702 bp, 11 predicted proteins | sample 2277101 | NCBI WGS metagenome assembly SDBT01 (sample SAMN10404973, study PRJNA504765) | marine sediment metagenome | isolation source: marine sediment core GS10_PC15, 103 cmbsf | place: Arctic Ocean: Southern Knipovich Ridge | collected 2010
AAGACTCACAATCAGCAATTGTTTTGTTTTCATATTTTATAATATTTAGGATACCATTAGTGAAATTTAATGGAAGAAACTCACATAATATGCATTTTGTTCATTAACATGTTCTTGTGTAGAAAACTGAATGATTTTATTGCCCCGGTTCAGGCCGAATTTTTTATAATATCTCGTACCATTCAAGCCTTAAAAACAGCCCAAATTCAGACATTTCTCCGTCCGGTAGAGGATTGGTGCTGGCTATTATACATGTGTACCCTATTTGTACCCTGGATTCATAAACGACTGATTATCAACCCAGGTTAGTTTCTGTATCGGAAAATGAGTCTGACCTGGGTTTAAAGTGGAGATTATCAATATTTTGCAGGTGGATCGCATTTGCGCCCAAGTTTCCTGCGATAAGATTTCAGGAAAACCATAGCTTCACTTTTAATAGTATCTTTATTGCATAACCTTAAAAAAAAAATCATGCCACAAAAGAAAGAAGGAAAAGAAAAAAGCAATAAAAAAGTACCGGTTAAAAACCTGAAAGAGAAAAGAGCCGCCAAAGCTGCCAAGCGAGAAGAAAAAAAAAGAACATGAGCAGACTTTAGATTTTTTCAAGCACTTGCGCTTATGTAATACTTTACATTCAAAAAAGGGATTTACTTTTATGAAATTAGCTTTTATTGGTACCTACCCACCCCGGGAATGCGGGATCGGTATATTTACGAATAACCTGTTTAACTCAATATTAGCGAACAGTGAAAAGGGGGAGCATGGGTACGAGGGTTTTGTTGTTGCAATAAACGACAACGGCCTTACTTATGAATACCCTGATGAAGTAAAGGTTATCATCAGGCAAGACCATCAGGAAGATTATTTAAAGGCCGTAAAATTCATTAATCTGAGCGGCGCTGACATCTGTATACTTGAACATGAATTTGGTATTTTTGGCGGTCAAAACGGGGTGCAAATCCTTCCTTTACTTCATAGATTGAGAGTTCCTCTTATTGTAACCTTACATACCATTCTTAAAAGACCCTCGTACAATGAAAAAGCTGTTTTACAGGAAATATGTAAAATGGCAAATAAAATAGTGGTGATGAGCCATAAAGCTATTGAATTCCTGATTAGTATTTACAATGTACCGGAAGAAAAAATTGTTTTTATAGAACATGGCGTACCAGATATTTTTTTCAGCCAGGAAAAATCGAAAAAGGAGTTCAAGCTCGACCAAAGGAAGGTGTTGCTTACTTTCGGTTTTATTGGACGCAGCAAAGGAATTGAAACAGTAATAAAAGCACTGCCCGAAGTTATTAAAAAACACCCTGATCTTATTTATATCGTTCTAGGCAAAACCCACCCCAATGTGCTGCGACATGCCGGTGAAGAATATCGCATTTTCTTAATGCGCTTAGTCAAAAATCTTCATCTTGAAGAGCATGTTATCTTTCTTAATAAATTTATTGATGAACAAGATTTGTTCAAATACCTGTGTGCTTCTGATATTTACATAACTCCATATTTGAACGAAGCCCAAATTACCAGCGGAACACTTTCGTATGCTATTGGAGTTGGTTCAGCCGTTATTTCAACACCCTATTGGCATGCCTCAGAATTGTTAGCGGAAGGAAGGGGAAGGCTTTTTGACTTCAATGATTCCAACGGCCTTAATTCCACTTTAACAGAACTTCTGGATAAACCCAATGTGCTTAATGAGCTTAAAAGAAAAGCGTATGACTATGGGCGAAAAATTACCTGGCCGAAAACAGGAGAGAAGTATCTGGAGGTTGTTGTGGATACTCTAAAGGAAGAGCAGAGTGTAATTGTAAATAATGATACTGAACTGGATCCTCTCACAATGCCGCTTTTTTCTCTGGCGCATATCAATCGTTTGACAGATGATACGGGCATTATTCAGCATGCGAATTTTGGCATTCCAAATTTAAAAGAAGGCTATTGCCTGGATGACAATGCCCGGGCTTTACTTATGGTGTTAATGGCATACAGGCAGATGAAAGATAAGCGGGCCCTTAAATTATCACCTATCTACTTAAGCTATATTCATTACATGCAAAATGCAGACGGCACCTTCAGGAATTTCCTGAGTTTTAGCAGAAATTTTCTGGATGAAGTTGGTTCTGAGGATTCTTTTGGGCGGACCATATGGGCGCTGGGTTACTTATTGGACAATGCTCCCAACGATGCCTTTTACCAGACTGGCAAACTGGTGTTTTTCAATGCATCGCCCAATTTTGAAAAATTGAAGTCCATCAGGAGCATCGCCAATACCATGATCGGAATAAGCCATTACCTGAAAAGCAACCCGTCTGACGACTCAATGACTGAAAGGTTAAGAAATTTGGCCCACAAAATAATTAAGCATTATGAGGAAAATAAATCCCCTGACTGGAAATGGTTCGAATCACTGTTAGCCTATGATAATGGTATATTGCCATTGGCACTTCTGCATTCAGCCGAATTATTGAATGATAATAAAATAAAAAGGACGGCACTCGAATCTATGGACTTTCTGACGAAATATACTCTTAAGGAAAACTACTTGTCGGTCATTGGAAATGAGAAATGGTATAAAAAAGAAGGGGAACGTTCTGTTTTTGCCCAGCAACCCATAGATGCCATGGCCATGGTATTAATGTACCATCAAGCCTTTCATGTAACAAAGGATAAAAATTACATCAATAAGCTAAATACATCATTTTTATGGTTCCTGGGTGAAAATGACCTGAGAATGAGCCTGTATGATTTTGAGACCAAGGGATGCTGTGATGGATTTGAAAGCTATGGTGTGAATCGCAACCAGGGTGCCGAAAGTTCGCTGTCATATTTAATCTCTCATTTAACCGTTATGCAGGCATATGCAGAAATTCATATGTCAGATTGAGGAAGGAGCATGAAACAGTAGTCTAATAGCAGAGATGTTAATAAAAAGATATCAATACAACCCAATCCTCACAAAGGATGACGTGCCCTATCCTGTTGCTACGGTGCATAATGCAGCTGTAGTAAAGTACATGCGGAAGTATATCATGGTATTTCGCTCACATAAACTGAATGGGAGAAGTATATTGGGGATTGCAGTGAGTAATGATGGATACACCTTTGAAGTGAATGATGAACCTTTTATGATTCCATCTACTGAGGGGATTTTCAAGGAATACGAAGCCTATGGAGTAGAAGATCCAAGGATCACTTTCATGGACGGCGAATATCTTATTACCTACAGTGCTTATTCCAGGCATGGCGTGCGTATAGGACTGGCAAAAACAAAAGATTTCAAATCTATTGAAAGGGTTTCCCTTATTACCGAGTCCGACTATCGGAATGTGGTAATCTTCCCTGATAAATTCGGAGGCTTATATGCCAGGCTCGACCGCCCTCATAGTGAAATTTCTCCGTGGTCAATTTGGATATCTTATTCTCCCGATTTAAAATTTTGGGGCGAATCGAAACTAATTATGAAACCATTACAATACCATTGGGATGAGATGAAAATAGGACCCGGAGCCCCCCCCATTAAAACATCCAGAGGTTGGTTAAGCATCTATCACGGTGTGTTTCCAACTATGGATGGGAGTGTTTATAGATTAGGAGTTGCGTTGCACGATTTGGAAGATCCTTCAAAAATTATTGCGGTGGGCGATGAATGGATTTTACAACCCGAAGAAGTTTATGAAATTACAGGCTATGTCCATAATGTGGTGTTTACCTGTGGCGCCATTCCGGAAGACGATGGAAGCGTTAAAATTTATTGGGGTGGGGCTGACAAAGTGATGTGCATGGGCACTGCGAATTTGGAAGACCTTGTTGATCATTGTTTAAACAATCCCCGTAAACCGATCTAAAGGATCTGGACAATATGAAAATCGCAATACTCTCACCTGTTGCATGGCGAACACCTCCCCGAAAATATGGCCCATGGGAACAGGTAGCATCCAATATTGCTGAGGGAATGGTTGAACAGGGCATTGATGTCACATTATTTGCCTCAGGCGATTCTTTTACAAAAGGCAAATTAGTATCTGTTTGTGAGCGACCGTATGCCGAAGATTCGAATGTCGATGCCAAAGTTGCAGAGTGTCTTCACATCAGCTGTCTGATGGAGGATGAAGATCAGTTTGATTTGATTCATAATAATTTTGATTTTCTACCTCTGACTTATTCCCGGTTAATCAAAACACCCATGGTAACCACCATTCATGGTTTTTCTTCTCCAAAAATTCTCCCGGTTTATAAAAAATACAACAGCACCGGTCACTATGTTTCCATCAGTAATTCCGACCGCAGTCCTGAACTTGATTATATTGCAACCGTATACAATGGCATCAATGCCGAAGAATTCATATTCAATGATGAATCAAGTGATTATCTGCTTTTTTTTGGCCGTATTCATCCGGAAAAGGGGGTCTATGAGTCCATACAAATTGCTAAACAATCAAAAAGAAAACTCATCATTTCCGGGTTAATTCAGGATCAGGAGTACTTTGACCTGAAGGTTAAACCATTTATCGATGATAACGATATCGTTTATATTGGTAATTCCGGGCCAGATGAACGCAATAAGCTTCTGGGTGGTGCGTTTGCCCTTTTACATCCGATTAGTTTTGAGGAACCTTTTGGCCTCAGTGTGGCTGAAGCCATGTTTTGCGGGACACCCGTTATTGCCTTTAACAGGGGTGCAATGTCTGAATTAATTCTTCATGAGAGGACCGGTTTCTTAGTGAACACCATTGAAGAAGCAGTGGAGGCAGTAAATCATATTAAATTGATTGACCGGAAATATTGCAGGGAATGGGCTAATTTAAAATTCAGCCGGCAGAAAATGATAGAAGGATATCTGGAGGTTTACCAGAAGATTCTATTTTGAATTTTTCAATTCACTGAGTAGTTCTCCTAAATCTACCGTAGCATAAGTTGAGGCATAATCGGACACAGCATAGGGTATGATCAAATCATTGTTATGAATCATTGACCCGCAGGAATAAACCACATTGGGTACATATCCTTCTCTTTCTTCAGTATTAGGCATCAATAAAGGTGATTTTAACCTTCCTATTTCTTTCTCCGGGTTATGAATATCGAACAGAGATGCCCCGATTACATATTCCCGCATCGGGCCTACCGCATGTGTTAGTATCAACCATCCTTCACTGGTTTCTATGGGCGATCCGCAATTCCCTATTTGGATGAATTCCCAGGGAAATTTAGGCTTTTGTATTAATTTCGCTTCTCGCCAAATAGTAATGTTGTCAGAATAGGCGATGTAGTTATTAACTCCATCCAAGCGGCAAAGCATGGCATATTTACCATTAATTTTTCTTGGAAATAATGCCATTCCTTTGTTCTTCGCAATTTCCCCATGAAGTGGCAATATCCTGAAATGGTAAAAATCCCTGGTAGACAGCAGCTTTGGCAATATCGTGGTGCCGTCAACGGCTGTATAGGTTGCATAATATGTCACCTTGTCGCTATTATCTTCAAATTTCACGAAACGCGCATCTTCAATACCATTATTTTCGTTGGCAGATACTGGGAAAATAACCCTTTCGGATATGTTTGTGTCTAAAGAAAATTCAAGTTCATAATGCGAAGAAGCAAGCCAAATGATCTGATTAAAAAACGTCTCTTTATAGATAGCAAGGTGCAGTGTCTTTCTATCTTCTTCAATGCATCTATATAGCTCGCCATAGGTAAATTCATCATTTAGCTTATCCAGTATTAAACCAGATGGGATAATACCCTGAAAATCCTCCATTTCATCCAGCTTGGACTTAAATGATTCTTTATTGTATTTATGTCGCCGGATATGTTCAGCTTCCTCCAGCATATTGCCTATAGGTTCAATTGAAAGATTGTTTTCATGATCCAGAACGCCCATCCGGAAAACTATTGACGAAATATGTCCTTCCCCTGTGGCCCTGAAACTAATAATCACCCTTTTTTCACCTTCACCAGTCTCGGATTGATCAGGGTGTTCAACTATGGAAGGATTAAAAAAAGCCGATGATTCAATCGAATATTCCATTGTAAAATAGGAGCCAATAAGTAATTTTTGGGGGAATTCAAGTTTTTCCGGATCAACCTTTAACTGAGCTAACAAATGGGCTATTTTATTAAAATGCTTTTCAAAAACTTTTGAAATATTCCTATGACGCATTGAATAACCCCGAAGTACCTGCTTTAATGCAGTCGATGCATCTTCGTCAGACATACTTAGTACATAACGTATGGTATTTAAAGCCCTTTCGTTACCCGTGAAAAGAAAACGCGCAATTACCCTACTTGAATCCGGGAGGAATTTTAAATCCTTTCTGTTTACCGAAACTTGCATCAGCTAATCTAATTTATCATTTCGCTAAAGATAATAGCTAAAGTTTAATACACCGATTTTTTTTACCCATACCCAAGATTAAAAGGAATTATGATATGAAAAGTTGGAGTAATTTAATCTTCATCAAAATTTAAAGCATATTCCACCGCATTTTCAAATCCCATAGCAATCCCTTCATCTTCATACTTCCAGGTCAATTCCTCCCAAAATATTGCTGAAGGTAAAGTGAATCCAGCTACTCTGGCCTTCTCTCGTACTGAGGCATCCAACCGTATCGATTTAGGCAATCTTGACTGTGCACCAACCGATACAGCAACGCCTTGAATATCAATGCATGTAACCCAAATTTCATCGGATTTCAATGATACTTCAATACCGAGAACATATTCCCTTTCTGCAATCTGAAAAGCTCCATCCATCATGGCACAATCGCCAAGAAAATGATATGCTGTCATTATTCCATGAAGTTGCATTAAGCAATGATTAATAAGAACAGGATCATCAATTTTCAAGGATATATCCATACTTTCCTTGCTATATTTCAGTCCGACTTCATACTTTTTTGTCAGATAGTGTGCAATACCGATTTCCCGTAAAACAATAGCTTCTTCTTTGAGATTTTTAAATTTGCGCCAGATAAAAAGACTTTCGTTCATAAGCTCAAAAGCCCTGGGGATATTCCCAATTCTTAATATGAGTAATCCCAATCCAAACAATACACGGGCAAAAGTTTCGGCATTTCTGTTACCTTTTATCAGGGATTTTTCTAACCACTCCCGACCATTTAAAAAATATGCATGTATTTGCCAGAACCATGCAAGGGCGCCGGAGAGTGTGACAAATTCCCCATAGGATTGGATGAATCCAGCCTTTCAAAACTGGTTGCAAATCGTTCTAGAATTATTTTCGGATTCATGTGTCTTGTACGGCTGGCGACCAGTTCAACTGCAACTGGTATTCCATCCAGCTGATTACAAATAGTTACAACCTCATTTACATTGTCTGATTCTAATTCAAATCCCGGATTGTTCAATTGAGCCCTATTCGTAAAAAGACTCACTGCTTCAGAATTTTTAGCATTGTCCACATTAATAATAGTATTTGGTACAAGCAATGAAAGTGATGGGATTATCCAAACCTTTTCACCTTTTATATTGAGGGCTTCACGACTTGTCGTTAGGATTTGCAGTCCCGGGACAGATTGTGTCAGTTTCCTCACAATTACAGCACAGGCCCTAATTAAATGTTCGCAGTTATCAAGAAGGATCAGAAGGTTTCTATCTTTGATATTATCAATAAGTGTATCAATAATGGTTCGGTTGGGCCCTTCCTGTATTTGAAGAACTTCAATTATTTCTCTTGCCACTAAATCCCCGGTAACAATAGGTGCCAGGTCAACAAACCAAACTCCGTACTTATAGTCTTGTACTAAGGTTGCGGCCACTTCACACGACCGATAAATGTTGTCAATTGCAATGGCAGGTTGTGAAGGACTTTCTCTCCTTCCTTGTTACTGGTTTTAAGATCCAGAGCCAGAACTTTATTAGTGACGGTTTGCTGCTTTCTGTTGATAAACCAGGGAAGAATTATTACCACTGGCAAACCTATGGCAGCAATACTGTATAGAAGATCAAAGGTTCTGTCTGGGATGGTAAACCTATTTGAGGCAATATCGAAAAATTCAATAATGGCGAAACAGGCAGCCACATAGGCAATCAGAAAAGGCAGGACTTTGCGCCTTTGCAACTCCTGCCAGAATTGGGATAGTCTGTTAGGATCAGGAGGCATCTAAGATGAGTAGTTGATTATATGCAATATACATCCTTACAGGTAAAGAGTCAAATGGCACTAACAGGGCCTTCTCAATGAATCAGTCGATGGTAGTACAACGTAAATTTTGAAGTAGCTCCAAACTCTCTGACGGGATTCCAACAATCTTCAGAATATGCGATATTTTAGATGAAATACATCTAATTAATTGACAATCAAAATATATCATCTTAGCTTTATCTCTGTTTACTTCATTTGAGCCATGAAACTTATTTTGATTCAACCTGCATCGGCAAATGGATATAAGGATTCTTCTTTGGGATTCATAAGTAATTTTGCCCGAAAGAATTATTTTTCGATCCCACCGATCTCTCTTGGAATTCTTGCGGAGCTAACTCCTCCATCATGGGATGTGAAGATCATTCAGGAACCACAACATCAAATAGATTTTGATGAACAGGCCGATTTGGTTGGGATTACCGCAGTCACAAACACTGTGAAACGAGGGTACCAAATTGCAGATCAATTCAGAATAAGGGGAGTTAAAGTTATTATGGGAGGAATTCATCCTACTGCCAGAACCGAGGAAGCCCTGTGCCATTGTGATTCGGTTTGTATTGGTGAAGCTGAATTAATTTGGAATGATGTATTGATGGATTTGAAAAATAAAAGATTAAAAAAGAGGTATAAAGCAGACCGTCTTTTTGATCTCCACTCCTATGCATCGCCACGTCGAAATCTAATGACCATCAGCGATTCTTTTTTCTTCAGTGCGGAAACCATAGAGAGTTCAAGGGGATGTGCTTTTAATTGTGATTTCTGTTCAGTATCCCTAACGCATGGAAATAAGGTAAGGTATAGACATCATGAGAATGTCGCTGAAGAAATTTCAAAGATCCAGCGAAAAAGATTGTTTTTTGTGGATAATAATATCGCCGCCAACCAAGAGAAAGCAAAGGAGTTGTTTAAGTCTTTGATTCCTTTTAAAAAAAAATGGACAGGACAAGCCTCAATCTCCATTACTGAGGATTTGGAACTGTTAAAATATGCAGCTGATTCCGGTTGTTATGGTCTTCTTGTGGGTATTGAAAGTATTACTGACGTGGGATTGAAAAAATACAAAAAGTCAAAGAATGACTTTACATCCCTTAAAACTTCAGTTAAAATCCTCAGAGATCATGGAATTGCAGTTCTTGCACATATGGTTTTTGGAAATGATTTTGACACCAAAGATTTAATGGTTGAGACACTTGAAAGATTGTATGAGTTGGATATTGCATCGGCTACTTTAGGCATCCTGGTCCCATATCCGGGTACAAAACTGGCTGAAAACCTTGAAAAACAGGAACGTATTTTAACAAAGGACTGGGATTTGTACGATATTAATCACCTGGTTTTCAAGCCACAGAACTTTTCATGTGAAGAATTTGTTGAGCAGGTTCAACATATCAGACATGAGTTTTTTTCATTTAATAAAATGCTATCCCGGGCCATAAATTATAGGAATCCTACTGTATTCGGATTTAACCTGTCTTTAAGGTCTCATAATCCGGTGAGTATAGTAGTATAATGTTAAATCAAGCCAAAATAGTAATATTCATAAATTTTCTTGAACTTTTATCGGAATCATGTTCAAATTGGACTAATCTCTAATAAATATTCGATCTAAGCTTAATAATTGATATATTTTGGCTCTTTTTCATGATAATTTATCGGAAATTCAACTAAACTATAGTAATAATGATACAATGGGTTAAAAACAATGATGCTATCGGGACAGTAAACCGTGGTGTGCCTTGTGAATCAGGACTCTGTACCCTATGCGATTCATCATGCAAGGGAAAATGTGAAACCTGGCTCTCTTCACTTAAAGGAAGAAAGCTCCTATATCCAAGGAACTTCGGACAAACAACCTCAGGTTCATGGTTGGTTTCTGCTGTGGGAATAGGATACCATTCACTTAGAATTCAAGGGTATGCATATGGGGCGAAGGGTATTGCCCCCCCCATGACCAATAATCCTGATGATTGCTTGTTTACCAATGTGGATGTTACAACGTCATTCGGTACAAAGGAAAAGATCAAGTGCCGTGTGCCTATTATGACAGGTGCGCTTGGGTCAACATTTATTGCGAGCAATTATTGGGAATCATTTGCCGTCGGGTCTGCGCTTAGTGGTATACCTATTGTAGTTGGCGAAAATGTAGTTGGAGTTGATAAGGAATCGATTATCAACAAAGGTAAGATTGAAAAGGCACCTGAACTAGACCGCAGGATTGACACCTTCTACAGGTACTATGACGGTTATGGAGCCATTATCGTGCAGATGAATGTGGAAGATACACGCAATGGAGTGGCGGAATATATCATGGGTAAATACGGGAACAAGGTGATCATGGAGCTTAAGTGGGGACAGGGAGCTAAAAACATAGGTGGTGAAATACAAGTGACCAGCATTGAATATGCGAAATTTCTTAAAGACCGTGGATACCTGGTAGATCCCGATCCATATAATCCAATTGTTGAATCAGCCTTTGAATCCAGGGCCATCAATTCCTTTGCAAGACACAGCAGACTTGGTGGGACCGATCTCTCTTCACCAGATGAAGTAAGGGAATCATTTATGAACAGTGTGGCCTACCTGAGGAAGCTGGGATTTTCCAGAATCACATTAAAGACCGGTGCCTATGATATGGAGGCACTGGCCATGGCCATCCGGTTCTCCGCAGATGCTGAACTGGACCTGTTGACCATCGATGGTTCTGGAGGAGGAACTGGTATGAGCCCGTGGAACATGATGCAGCATTGGGGAATTCCTTCTGTAGCGCTTCATTCAAAAGCTTATGAATATTGCAGGATTCTTGACGAAAAGGGTATAAAAGTTCCGGATATCTCATTTGCCGGAGGATTTGCAAGGGAAGATCATCTCTATAAGGCAATGGCAATGGGTGCCCCCTACTCCAAATTAGTCTGTATGGGCAGGGCTCCTATGATTCCAGGCTTCCTTGGAAGTAATATTGAAGGAGTATTTAAACCAGACAAACGAGCGCAACTTTACGGTCACTGGTCATCCTTACCTCCGGCTGTACAGGAACTTGGTAAATATCCGGAAGAGATATTTGCCGGATGGGAACCTGTAATGGAAAAAGTAGGTAAAGATGAAATGAAAAATATCCCCTATGGAGCCATAGCAATGTATGCCTTTACAGATAAGCTTGCATGCGGACTTCAGCAATTTATGGCAGGTGCAAGGAAATTTAATCTAAGTGAGATTTCAAGGAATGATCTGGTATCAGCCAACCGGGAAACTGAGGATGCTACAGGAATTGCATTTATGACGGATGCAAGGAATGAGGAGGCATTGAAGATTCTGAATAGCTGAATTTCAACGTGACCAGGAAGAATATTGGGGTATTATATAACATCTCTGAGAATAATGTGTTATATTAATGCAGTTACTTGAATTAAACAGGAAGGTATTAATGAATGAAGGAAAAGAAAGGACATAACTATACATCACCAGATCTGTCAACTTTACAGGAAGTGGTCATTGACCGCAGGACAAAAATTTATATTCCAATTGGAGATGATCCGGAGGAAGCCCGAAGCCGTTACTTAGCAAGGGTTGGCGCTAAGAAAATCTAAAAGTTTAAAAAGTATTAACTCTTCAATCTTCAGGCTTTCTGCAGGATTAGCTGTTGCTGCTTAATTTCGCACGCTTCATTCTCCAGGCCGCATCATTAATGGGTGGGGTGGAAAGCTCTTCAGGTTCTTTCAGAACCAGTGAAAGTGCTTCTGTGGAACAGGTACTAATACAGAGTCCGCAACCATAACACAATGCCTTGTCAACCTCACAGACCCCATCGATCATGGTCATGGCGTTAAACTGGCACCGCTCTATGCATGCTTCACAACCGGTACAATCTTCTTCACTAACAATAGCATAAAAGTCAGATCGCGCGATGGAATTCACACTTCCATATTCCACCATTCCTCGAAGAACCCCACAGGAACAGGTGCAGCAATTGCAAACATAATATACTTCGGTTTGGGCATTATTGATGGAGTGAACCAATCCCTCACGGTCGGCTTCGGCCAATATCTCCTGCGCCTCCTCACGGGTAAGGGCTTTAATATCCTCATTTCGGTCAAAAGCTCCCGTTTTCGGGGAGAAGACCAGACAATTTTCCAACGTATGTTTACACCCTTGTCCAATCAGACGCTTTTGTACCCTGCAGATACAATCAAGGACTCCCCACGAATTGGCCTGATCAAGGTAGGTTGAAGCTTTTTCATAGGGCATCACATCGATATCTACCGGAATGGATTTCTCCAGGGGAATGATTCTGTGGACCGATGGTTCCGCCAGCATGGTCTTATGAAACCGTTCATGATAATACTGCTCAAACAGCTCAGCAAATTCCTTATCTATCTTTGCAATTTGCCTCTCATAGAATCCAACTACAAAAGGAATCAAATGAAAAACAAAACCCTTTCCCTCTTCCCTCTTCAAATCAATCAAACCCTTCTTGACCATACCAATGAGCATTGACTTAGCCTCTGATTCACTCAAATGGTTGGAGTCAGCAAGCTCGTGTATGGTTTTAGGATCAAGGCTCATGGACGAGCCCATGCGGGCTTCTTCCTCTGTAAACAATTTGGCTAGCAATTTTAACTCCACACCACTTTCCGTCCTTGGAAAACCATTGGGTATTCTGTCCAGCTCATTGGCCAGTTGACCATATACATCTTCTCTCATATAGATTCACTTTTACACTTTATACTTTTACACTTTTATACTTTCTCACTCATAACGCAGACAATAAACCGGATTTGTTGATGCGGCCTGGTAAATCCGAAGTACGATTGTAACCGCTGCAATAATGAAAGCCAAAAGGCTGCTAATCACAAAGATCATTGGCTCAATAGTCACCCGGTCCGGGTAATCCTGTAACCAGTTCTTCATAAAAAAATAGCCCAATGGCCAGGCTGCCACCGTAGCAAACAGGATCAACCAAACAAATTCCCTGGAAAGGGTTACCAGCACGCTGCTTATGGATGCCCCCATGGCCTTCCGAATTCCAACCTCCTTGGTCCGCTGTGCTGCAGAAAATGATGCCAGACCCAACAAACCCAAAGAGGCAATAAATATGGCCAACATTGAGAAGATACTGAAAACCGTGGCTGTATTTTCATCATTTTGATAAAGCGTTGCAAGGTCCTCGTCAAGGAATGTCATATGAACTGGCTGCGTTTCCATAAAAGAATTCCAGGTGTTCTCAATATATACAAGCGTACTATTTGTCTGGTTACCGTTAATCCTGACCGATAACTTGAGGGTCCCGAATTCAGCAAACTGTATAACCAAAGGCCTGATCTCTTGATGGAGGGACTGAAAATTGAAATCCTTAACCACCCCAATGATTGGATGTGGAGCTTCAGAATCTTCCCCAAAAGTAGTATAAATCCTTTTATTCAATGGATCATCATATCCCAATGCTCGTACAGCCGACTCATTTAAAATAAGGGCAAAAGAATCAGTAGGATTTTCCTCCTGAAACCACCTGCCTTCAATTAGTTCCAGACCATATGTCTCCTTAAAATGCCAATCAGCCCAAATATTGTTTATAGCATGAGTTTCCTCTGAAGTGGCCCCTTCAGGCAAGTAAACATTATCACCAATAAGTCCGCCAGGAACAGCGCTGGAAGCGGTCACCTTGTAGATTGCCGGATTCTTCAACAACTCCTGTCGAAAGACCTCTTGCTGCTCCTCAAGTACATATGCCCTATCAATCACCACAAGGTTTTCTTTATCAAATCCCAGGTCTTTCTGCTGAATATAATTCATCTGCCGGTTAACCACAATGGTGCATATGAACAGGATGATGGTAACAATAAACTGAAAGGTAACCAGGATACTCCTGAGATAGGAACCCCTGATTCCTCTCATGGCGCCACTTTTTAAAACATCCACAGGCTTGAATGACGAAAGAAAGAATGCCGGATAAGCACCCGATGTTATTCCTACAAATATCCCGATTAATAGAAGACCGATTAGCAAATACGAAAGTTTTATAGAACCAATCTGCAGGCTCTTGCCTGACAGGTTGTTAAATCCTGGGAGGAAGAGCTCCACCAGAATAATGGCCAGGATAAGCGCTAAAATAGTGATCAGAAAGGATTCTGTCAGGAATTGCCAGACAAGCCGTTGCTTTCCAGCCCCAGCTACTTTTCGGATACCTACTTCAGTAGCCCGCTTGGCAGCACTGGCAGTTGCCAGAATCATAAAATTAATGGAAGCAATGATAATGAGGAATATGGCAATCACTGAAAAAATTACCACCGAATTTTTGCTCCCTCCCGGATTAATCTCAAATTGCAGGTCCGATTCAAGATGAATATCCTTTAACGGTTGAAGAAAGTAGCCATATTTATTCCCGGTTGCGAAAAACTCTTCTAAGGTCATCCCAAGCAATTCCTCCAATTGAGGTCCCATATGTGTTTCCAGCAATTGAGGAAACTTTGCCTCCAGTTCATCAGGGTCAAATCCCTCCTGTAACAAAATGTAGGTATAGTTATTATTTCCAAGCCACCGG
>SDBT01010832.1_pt1 | contig 14702 bp, 10 predicted proteins | sample 2277101 | NCBI WGS metagenome assembly SDBT01 (sample SAMN10404973, study PRJNA504765) | marine sediment metagenome | isolation source: marine sediment core GS10_PC15, 103 cmbsf | place: Arctic Ocean: Southern Knipovich Ridge | collected 2010
GGGTGGTGGGGTCATGTGGCTCTTTCGCAAAGAGTGATCGTCAAAACGTCGAAAGGCGATATTCCCGGCATAATTGGTTCGAAGCCGCCCCACATTCTAAAGGACGATGAAAAGAAAAAGGTTCAGGAAATCAAGGAGATGTTCATCGATGTAGGAGTCTGTGACGGTTTCGATGTTCAATCTCTGGGAGTCAGACCGGGTGATCCGATCGTCCCCGATTCCAGATTCCGGGTGATGGGCAATCAGGATCTATATATGAACAAGGCTTTCGATGATAGAATCGGGGCCGCCGTGGCGGTGGCCGTAATCAATGAGCTTGCCGAAGTTAAACATCCCAACACGGTTTTCGGAGTCGGCACGGTACAGGAGGAGGTGGGTCTTCGCGGTGCCAATACCGCTGCCCACGTAGTCGATCCCGATGTTGCGTTTGTGGCTGATGTATCACTGGCCGCCGATGGACCGGATGCCCCCAGGGGATCTTCAGCCAGGCTCGGGTCGGGGCCCTCCATAACAGTTTACGATGGTTCCATGATTCCGAATAGAAAGCTTCGCGATCTGGTAATCGATACCGCCACCGAAAACAATATGGCATTTCATCTTGCTGCCCTCGACAGGGGCGGCACCGATGGCGGCAGAATCCATATCAGCCGGGCAGGCGTGCCCTGCATATATATGGGAATCGCTACCCGCTACATCCATAGCCATACAGGTATCATACATAAGGGAGATTTCGAAAATCTGGTGAAGCTGATAGTCAAGGTCATAAAGAAGCTCGATTCAAAAACTGTTGAATCACTAACCGATAGATAAACTCAAGGAAACTGCTAAACCCGGACGATGTTCTTTCGATCATTATTGTGTAAAGTAATTTTTTCTTACGGAAAGATCTGGCGATGTCTTTGAAATTCTACAATACCATGACCCGAAAGCTGGAGGAGTTCAATCCCATTGAGCCCGGAGTGGTAAAGATGTATACCTGCGGGCCGACAGTGTATGCGCCGGCGCACGTAGGCAATTTCAGGGCTTATTTGTTCGAAGACCTCTTAAGAAGGTATTTGATATACAGGGGATTCGAGGTTACCCAGGTTATGAACCTGACCGATATCGACGATAAGACGATTCGCGATTCCAACGCAGCCGGGATCTCTCTCTCTGAACATACCAGGAAATATAAGGATATGTTTTTTATTGATATCGACAGGTTGAATATTCAGAGAGCTGAATATTATCCGGCGGCTACGGAGCACATCGATGAGATGGTAGAATTGGTTCAGAAACTCATGGATCGAGGGCATGCCTATAAATCGGGTGATTCCATTTACTTCAAAATTTCGACATTCCCGGGATACGGAGGTTTATCCCACATGAAGCTCGACGGTCTCAAGGCCGGAGCAAGAGTCAGTTCAGATGAGTACGAGAAGGAATCGGCATCGGATTTCGCCCTCTGGAAAGGCTGGGTCGAAAGTGATGGTGCGGTTTTTTGGGAGACACCTCTGGGCAAGGGTCGTCCCGGATGGCATATCGAGTGCTCGGCCATGTCTACGAAGTATCTGGGAGAACATTTCGATATCCATACCGGCGGCGTGGATAATATATTTCCCCATCACGAGAATGAAATAGCCCAGTCGGTAGGCGCCACGGGGAAAAAATTCGTAAATTACTGGCTCCACAACGCGCATCTCATAGTCGAAAGTAAGAAAATGGCGAAGTCGGAGGGTAATTTTTTCACAGTTGAAGATCTGGTCAGCCAGGGTCATAATCCCCTGGCCATCAGATATGTTCTTCTGGCCACTCATTATCGTCAGCAGTTGAATTTTACAATGGAAGGCCTGGAGGCGGCCAAGGCGGCCATCACACGTCTTAAGGATTTCAGGTCCACCGTGGAGGATGCCGGGAACGGACCTGATAGCAATGCAGTCAAGGTGGCAATCGCTAAGGCCGTGAACGGCTTCGAAGCAGGCCTTGATGACGATCTGAATATGTCGCCATCGCTGGCCGCGGTATTTGATTTCGTCAGGGAGATCAACGCAGTTGTTGCTGATAGTGGTCTATCGAAAGTTGATCAAAAAACGGTGATGGATACGTTGAGAAAATTCGATAGCGTGCTCGGCGTGATCTTCACCGGAGATGAGCTTATCGATGAGAGTATCGAGAAGCTGATAGAAAAACGCAACGATGCCAGACGGGAAAAGGACTTCGCCTTAGCTGATAAGATCAGGGCCGATCTGCTTGAACGTGGAATTATTCTCGAGGATACCTCTACCGGCACCAAGTGGAAACAAAAGATATGAAACTCTGCCATCAATAGCAGGGTCTTTTTTGCCGATAAATCTTCTATGAAAACGCTCATCATGTTATTCGGGGCTTTTTTTATTCAATCCACATTGAATTCCTTCCAGCAGCAGGATGAAATCGCGAGGCTGGAAGGGATTGTAAAGGAACACCCCGGCGATTTCGATTCGGTAAGAGAACTTGCGCAGATCCTGGTCGATCAAGAGAACTACGGTGCCTGCGCGGATATCCTGAACAGTTACCTATCAATAGACAGTGTCAATGCAGAGGCTTTATACCTCTACGGCAGGATTATGGATCTTACCGATAATATTCCAGAGGCCATGGGCTATTATCAACTGGCGATTAATCATGATTCCACTCTCTGGAAAGCCTATCGAGATTTGGCTTTTTTATACGATGTTATTGCGGATTATGAGAATATAAATCGATACATGGTACAGGCGATAAGATTCTCTCCGTCACCGGAAAGCCTCTATTATGATCTTGGATATTCGTATGATATGCTCGAACAGATCGATTCGGCTTTTTTTTATTATCATATGGCATTGGATTTCAATTCTGGCGACTTCCAGGCGAGTCTGAATATAGGCGCCATCTGGGGAAATTGGGGGCAAATGGATTCGGCCCGGATTTATACCGAAAAATCGCTTGAGGTCAATCCTGATTCTCCCGAGGTTTGCTTCAATTTTGCCGAAATAATGGCCGTAGACGGCGACACCGCAGCTGCGATTTCATATTTCTCTAAAACGCTGGCTCTGGCTCCCGGGGTTTTTGCCGCCAAAAAGCGTCTGGGAGAGCTTCACGAGGCCATGGGAGATTCCGCCATGGCAAGAATATATTTCGAAGAATTCCTCGATTCCGTACCCATGATCTATGTGGATGATATAAATGAGATCCGTGCTAAGCTGGATCAATATAAGTAGAATGATCCTGCTTAAGTCTGTGTGAGAAGGCCGCTTTCCGTTTTGCAGCAAGTGATATAAGTTTATCCGGCCAATGGGTGCCGCCAGAGTTTATGACATAGACATAGATTCCAGGTCATAGGGCACGGGAAACATTTCGTTCTTTAAGGAATAATTTTTGCAGGTATAATCAAGAATGGATATTGATGATGATGCTAATGAGATTGACACATTGACAATCCGGAATATATTAGGGATATGAAGATTATTCTCACAATTCTGACGATTTTCTTGACCGCCAACAGGTTATGTGCTGAAGAACCGGTCAGGGCAAAGCTCAGAATCCCTCTTCCGCAAGAACAGTTGCATGATTTGGTATATAAACATAACCTCGATATAGAACGTGGCGGCCTTGACTATTTGTATGGATATATCACTCAATATGAAAGATCGCTCCTCGATTCCGCCGGTATCGATTATGAGATTATTTATGAGGACTACCGTGACGAATCCGCCTGGGTCTTTTCGCTTCTGGATCTGGGAGAATACCATAGCTATGAGGAAACGATCTTTTTTCTCGATTCGGTTGCCGTCGCCAATCCATCTATATGTAAACTTGATACGCTGGGGCAATCGATTGAAGGTAGATTAATATTGGGTATTCGGATAAGCGATAATCCTGGAATCGAAGAGGATGAAGCGGAGGTGAGGATCATGGGGGCGCATCACGGTGATGAGAGGATCTCCGTGGAATTGCCATTGTATATGATCGATCATCTGACGACGAATTACGGCAGTGATTCAACCGTAACTCGCCTTGTGAACGAACGGGAGATTTGTATAATCCCGATTGTCAACCCCGATGGTGTTACGCGTAATTCACGTTATAATGCCCGGTGGCAGGATCTCAACAGGGATTACCTATGCCCGGAGGGTGATGATTGCCCGTGGAACGCCGACTATCAACACTCGTTTTCTGAATCCGAAACTCAAGCGATCCGGGGTGATGCCGTGATTAATCGCTATATCCTTTCCCTATCGATGCACTCTGGAGCCACAAATATCAACGCCATCTGGAATTACGATGACGGACTTCATCCTGATGGCGTATATCATGAGACCCCGGACGATGAGCTTATTATGAATCTCTCATATTCGTATGCGGATCTTAACGGCACGTCTGGTTTTTATGTCACCAATGGTTGCGACTGGTACTCAACTCATGGCGACGCCAACGATTTTTCCTACGGTTATCTATCAGATATCGACTGGACCATTGAGATATCACAAGCCAAAACGCCTCCGGAGGAGGATATTGAGTCCTTCTGGATCGCTAATCGCGAAGCCATCCTGTTTATTATTGATAACGCCGATATCGGGATACGGGGGATCGTTACCGATTCGGTAACCGGTGAGCCGCTGGAGGCGACCATATGGGTCGAGGAGGGGGGATTCCCATTCTATACTGACTCGATAGTGGGTGATTATCATAGACCGCTGCTTCCCGGCATATATCATATCAGCATAGAATCACCGGGCTATATTTCAGCCGAAACAGGGCCGATCGAGGTCGTACCCGGCTCGGCACAGAGATACGATTTTAGATTGGTTCCGGCTGAAATGGCAATATTCGAAATCACCGTCTCCGATAGCTCGCTGGGCGAACCGCTTCCGGCCTTTATCCAGATTCATTCCGGCAATTTCGATACGCTTCTTGTCACCGACGGTTCTCCCGTCACAATAACTCTCGCTGCTGATATTTATGATATTGATGTACTGGTCCTAGAATATCTCCCAGTCTTTGACCATAGTTTCATAACGGGCTTCGTCAGCAAGGAATATTCTCTTCAGAGTTTTGATAATGAGCTGTTCACAGACGATTTCGAAGAAGACTCGTCCGGCTGGGTTTTTGGAGGTTCGCAAAATCAATGGGGAACTGCTGATCGAGGATACCAATCCGATCGTTCGCTGGAGGATTCACCAAATAACTATTCTTCAAACAGCGGGAGCTGGGCGCAGATCGATCAGGTTTTCGATCTGTCCTCACACCGTTCGGCGGGCATATACTATTTCGAGGAACATAATCTACAACCGTACTATGATTTTGTGTTTACCGAGATCTCGACCAACAGCGGTGCAACCTGGGCTGTTTTGCCCGATACTCTCACCGGTTTTTCAACGTCCGAATGGAAACTGCATTATATTTCTCTCGATGATTATTGCGGGCCGGGATTTGAAAATATAGCCTTTCGATTCAGGCTTTTTTCCGGCCCCGAGATCGACTATGACGGTGTTTATATCGATAATCTCTATTTTGGCGCCATGGATCTACAAACGGGATTGGAAGAGACAGTCGGGCCGCCGGAGCGTTTGGAATTATCCCAGAATTACCCCAATCCGTTTAACTCGACCACGATTATCAGCTTAAGCGGCGAGCCGAATGATTATCCAGAAATCGAGATATATGATATTCTCGGTAGACTGGTAAAACGCCTTCAGACTTCCGATCTAAGCGGCAGATACATTTGGAAAGGACTCGATAATCATGGCGCGCCGGTAGCATCGGGGATATATTTTTACAGGGTAACCGGCGGGACAAAGATTCGCTCTATGACGCTCTTAAGATAATAACAACTCTGCATCAATTTGCATAGATTCACACTTTTACGAGACTTCTATAGATCATACTACTTTTGAGAGGAATGAGACCGCTTGGCCGTTGACATTTCCGCCGGGTTAACTCGTGACAGAATAATAATTTAGCCGGAAGGTCGTGGTTCCTTATTTCAACCTGATCAAAGTCGTGATTCTGGCATTGATCTTGCCTTTTTGGAGGGTTGAAGGCACGAACGAGGTTCGAAAGAGCATGGGAGTGGTGTGCTGGACCACCATCCAGCCCCCCGAATGATCGGGGTTTCCCCCTCCGCCACTCCCATGGAATTTTTAAAGGAGTACCGGACATGATAGTGATGAAAGAAGAGAAGAAGAGAATCCTCGATAATATCGAACTGGCGTTGATCGTCGTGGGCATTTTCGCTGCCCTCGCAATAATCCTCATCCCGATTAGTTAGCCTCGCCTATTGACGGCTTGACAAAATGTCACCCGATGTTATTTTCACCGGGTGAAGCAGGTCGTAGATCTTGATTTAAAACTTAAAAATCTTCCGGAAAAGTCCGGATGTTATCTCTTCAAGGATAAGGACAACCGCATAATTTACATAGGCAAAGCCGGATCTTTAAAAAAAAGGGTCCGTTCGTATTTTCAGAAGACTCCTCAGGATCCGAAGACCGAGAAAATGACCACCCGGATTGCGGATCTGGATATTCTCGTTACGTCCTCTGAAAGAGATGCGCTGATTTTAGAATCGAATCTGATAAAAGAACATAAACCGCGATATAACATCGATCTCAAGGACGATAAACGTTATCCATACATAAAAATTACCACTTACGAGATGTATCCCAGGATGCTCGTAGTTCGTCGCATTCAAAATGATAAGGCCAGGTATTTCGGTCCGTACACAAAGGTCACATCCATGCGGAAGACGTTGAGACTTATCAGGCAAATTTTCCCCGTACGTTCCTGTTCATTGGAGTTGCCATCGAAACGCAAATACAGGGTTTGCCTCGATTATTCCATCGGTCGCTGCCCGGGTTGTTGCGACGAAGGCAAAACCACGCCAGAGTTTTACAATGCCATGATCGGGGAGGTTATTCTCTTCTTGTCGGGGAGATCAAAAGAGATTGCCTCCCGGTTGAAAGAGCGAATGGATAAACTTTCCGACCAGCTCGAATATGAAGAGGCGGCGAAAGTCCGCGATCAGACAAAGGCGATAGAATCCGTTATTCAGAAACAGCGTGTTGTCAGTCACGACTTGATAGACCGCGATATTATCGCCGTATCATCGGAGGCCGGTGATGCGTGCGTGGTTCTCATGGAGGTTCGCGAGGGAGTCCTTCTGGGTCAGAAGCGCTTCATAGTGGCAACCGCCGGGTTCGATACAGCTGAAATTACGAGGAATTTTCTCCCCAGATATTATAAGACGGCTACGATATTCCCGGAGGAGATATTGATCCCTGAAAAATTCGAGGACATGGATTTGATGCAGGATTTCCTCAAAGATGGAGCAGAGCACAGGCTGAAGCTAATTGTCCCCCGGAGAGGGGAGAAGATGGCGCTTCTGAAAATGGCCCTTGAGAATGCCAGGCATAATCTGGATTTATATCTTGCCGAGAAAAGCGTCACGAGAACAAGAGCGCCCCATTCCATCTATTCACTTAGCCGCGATCTGTATCTCAAAAAACTTCCCCGTTCGATCGCGGCCTGCGATATTTCCAACCTCGGCAAGGAACATGCTGTAGGTTCAATAGTATATTTTTCAGATGGTCGCTCAAGGAAAACGGAGTATCGGCGTATGAGGGTAAGAAGCATCAAGGGTCAGGACGATTTTTCCATGATGAAGGAGATCGTCGGACGCTACTTTGTTCATCTGGCGGAGAATCAGAAAGAATATCCCGATCTGCTTTTAATCGATGGCGGCAAGGGGCAACTCAATGCTGCGCTGGATGCCCTGAAGGAGCTGAATCTCGGCGACCAGGAGACCGTCTCGCTGGCAAAACGTTTCGAGGAAGTTTACCTGCCGGGCCGCCGGGAGCCGTTGTCAATTCCGAAAACATCATCGTCAATAAAATTATTACAGAAAATTCGCGATGAGGCTCATCGGTTCGCGGTAACATATCATCGTAAACTTCGCTCCCGTAAGCTGGAGGAGTCCGAACTCGACAGCATTCCCGGAGTGGGTAGGAAAAGAAAGATGGATCTTCTGGTGGCATTAGGTTCGCTGGAGACGATAAAGGAAGCTTCGCTTGACGATCTGCAGGCCGTACCGCACCTTCCGAAGAATCTGGCGAGGACAATATGGGAACACTTCAACGAACGGGTGACGAATGAATGATAATCTTCTAATTGACATACTGGAACTCGGTCCATATTTCGTGAACTGTTACATCGTAGGCGATCCCGAATCCGGGGAGGGAATGATAATAGATCCCTCATGGGATCCGGATCGGATTATTTCGCATGTGGACAGGCACGGGTCGAATATCGAGAAGATCGTAATTACTCACGGCCATGCCGACCATATCGGCGCTCTGGACGTTATGCGCAATCATTTCAAAGCGCAGGTATTTATCGGCGAGAAAGATGCTGTTATGTTGACCGATCCGGCAGCTAATCTCTCAGGCATGGCTAACGAAAGGATAATGACCGGGCCGCCTGAGAAATATCTGAAGGAGGGCGATACCGTTTCTGTCGGACAGTATGATTTTAAGGTTCTGGAGACGCCGGGTCATTCTCCGGGCTCGATCTCCCTGTATGGACAGGGAGTGGTTTTTACCGGGGATGCGTTGTTTCTCGGTTCAATAGGACGGACCGATTTTCCCGGCTGCTCTCACGAGACTCTCATTGACTCGATTCAATCGAAGCTGTTATCGCTTCCCGATAACACAATTGTCTATTCCGGCCATGGACCGGATACCACCATCGGTCAGGAACGAGAATTCAATCCATTCCTCTCATGAGAAATCTCGCCGATTTCCATATCCATCCCGACTATTCCATCGATGCCGAAGGCAGTATCGAACAGTATTGCGACAGGGCGCTGAAAATCGGTCTTGGTGCTATCTGTTTCACCACCCACTATGATTCCAATCCGAAACGAACCGAGATCGATGGTTATTGGAAATACAACGGCGGCAGAGTAAAACTCTCCGATTCGATTGTAGGAAATTATATAAAAGATATTCAGAGGGCACGCGAAATCTATGACCGTTTGAGCCTCGATCTGTATTGCGGCCTAGAGATCGATTATTATCAGGGGGTCGAGGAAGAGGTCGAAAGACTGAGGTCAAAATTCCCGTTTGATTTTGTGATCGGCTCCGTTCATTGCCTGGATGATATTGCCATATCCGATAAACGTGAAGCGCCATCATATTTCGAGAAGAGATCCGTCGATCAGATGGCTGACGACTATTTCGAGCTCTTACTGAGAGCCGCACGATGTCAGGGATTCGATTGCCTGGGCCATCTGGACTATTATATCCGCTACGGGCGAAAGCACTACGGAGATTTGATAAGTAAAATCGAGATAGAGCGATACGATCCTGTTTTCGATATGCTGAAGAAGAACGGTATCGGAATTGAAATAAATACCAGCCCCTTCAAAACGAGTGGCAATACCTTTCATCCGTCAAGCGAGTTAATCGATCGAGCTATCAGCTGTGGAGTTGCGATTACATCTGTAGGCTCCGATTGTCACAGGCCGGCCGATCTCAGTAAAGGGGTTGCAGAGGCCTATGACTTCCTCAGTCGTAGAGATTTAGAGCCGGTCTTCCCGAAAATGTTATGAGAAAACTTCCGAGGAAATTTTATAATCGTCCGACCATAGAAGTCGCCACAGAACTTATCGGCTGCCACCTTATATGCAATACGCATGGCATCAGGAGCGGTGGGATGATTGTAGAGGCAGAAGCGTATATCGGTGAGGATGATCCTGCCTGTCATGCCTTCCGCGGTCGAACAAAGAGAAATGAAATTATGTATGGTCCCCCCGGATTTTTGTATGTCTATTTTACGTATGGTAATCATTTCATGCTAAATGTTGTCACGGAAACCAGAGGATACCCGTCGGCCGTGCTGCTGCGGGCCGTGGAGCCTCGATATAGTATCGAGAAAATGGCTCAAAGGCGGGGGATAGATGATTTAAAGAATATCTCCTCGGGGCCTGGCAAACTGGCGAGGTCACTCAACGTTACTGCCGCCGAAAATGGAACAGACCTCTGTGGCTCGAGTATTTACATAAAGGGACCATCAAGCGGGAAAAATGAGATCTGGGCCTCCCCGAGAATCGGAATCGGCCGGATGGGAAGCGATAAGCTATGGCGTTTTTTTATTAATGACAATCCGAATATCTCATCTGCGCCGAAGTCTATTAGAGAGAAGATCTTTGGATTAACCGAGGCAAGGGTGAGCGGATTCTCTTTGAGTTGACGGTCCGGCGGAGACCGGGGGAATAATGGTGGTTTTTGAAATATCGGTCTCATATATTGGCTGTCGATGTTCGTAAGAATGGTAATAACCGGTGGCCGGCAATTAAAGAGTATATGCCGACTATCACGAGAGTATTGAATGTAATGACGATTCACGAGGTTTACGCTTAGGCGATGCAAGAATTAATTCAACAGGCGATTTTATATGTCCCGCCTTTTCTTTTGGCTATCTCCGTTCATGAAAGCGCCCATGCCTATATAGCCTACAGGTTGGGCGATCCTACTGCGAAGGAACTTGGCAGAATTACGTTAAATCCAATCCCGCATATCGATCTTTTCGGATTCATCGCCCTGTTCATAATACATTTCGGATGGGCCAAGCCCGTGCCTGTAAATCCGGCAAATTTGAAGGAGCCGATTAGAGATGGTCTGTGGATATCTCTTGCCGGCCCGGCATCGAATCTCATTCTGGCCGTGTTGTCGGCGGTTGTTTTTCGTATGCTGGTTCCTTTTCTTATTCATTCGGATGGAGGAATGTTCGCACTGGCCATGATTCGGTTCTCCGTGGCGTTGAATATTGTCCTGATGGTTTTCAACCTCTTTCCATTGCCGCCTCTGGATGGTTTCCATATTCTCGAAGGTCTGGTGTCACACGAAACCTATCTTAAGCTTCAGCAGCTTCAGTCCAAGGGCCCCATGATTCTGCTTGGCCTTATATTCTTAAGCGTTTTCACCGGATTTAATATCTTTGTCTTCATCTTCGCACCTATAGTCAGGACTCTCGGAGGGTTTCTAATTGGCATGCCTATTGGATGGTAAAGGCGAATTGAAGCGTTGCCTGGCCAGGATGGGATCGTTAATCCTGTTTCTCGGTCTGCTATCGTGCAACGGCCCCAGAGGGGATCAGCCTCTGAATCCCCGGATCTTGTTTTCCACTGGCTCCGGATTTCTGAATGAGACATCGCCCCTGGCAATTAAAGGATCAATAGAGTTTAGAAGCGGCGTCGCGATAGAGTCAGGCTCTTTCCAGCTCCTCCTGAACGGCCCCGATTCCATATCTTTTCTGATAGAAGGACCGTTTAATGTGGATATTTTCCGTCTGGTGATAACCGACCATTATGCTTATGCGAATTCCAGAAACGATAGAAGGTGGTACAGGCTTAGAAGAGACGATCTTCTGGATATCCCCGAATATGGAATTGAAAAACTCACCCCGTTCCTGCTGGGAACCTATATTTTCCCCCAGTATTATCTGCGCCTGGCCGGTCCCGAGAATGCTCCCGGCAGTTTAATTTCGCCCTCCGGGGATATGGATTTCAATCTCGAATCCGGAGCCGGAAAAGGGTCTTTTCTTTTGAGCAGCCGGAATGCAGATATAATTGCCCTTTATAGTCGCCGGAAGAATTATAAAGACGGATTCTACCCATCGAAGGTGGAGATTTTTGATAAAACCGAAGGATGGCGGATATCGCTTGAGATAAACAAGATCCGAATCAATCCTTCGATCCCGGTAGAACTCTGGCTCAGAAACTGATAACAGTATATTATACTTTAAGTTAAGATAAATGTGGGATGCAAAAACTCTTGACAAAATCGCGGATTTATATATTTTGTCTTAGAGCTTTAATTTGCGGAAACCTGCAGGATTTTGGCTTCAGAGGCATATTACGATTAAAGAAAATGAGCCGATAATCAGGAAAGCATGGCAATTGCTATAAATTCCCATTTGTGTTAATGGAGGTGATCTTGAGACGCTTGCTTACGATAAAATCTTTTAATGTGTTGATTCTAGCAGGAGCGGTATTATTTTTTTATTCCAGTGCCAGCGCTTTAACAGAGAAAGAACAATGGCTTAAGGATAATGCCGCCAGCATTGAGATTCACCCCGCGGATCCGCCGGTGATCCTGGATAATGGTGGCCCCGATGGATACGGCTATTATTATATCGATTCCGAGGACGATGCCAACAACGCACCGGAATTCAACTGGATCGATATCTCAGGTTACGGCATCAATATGAATATTACCGAAGACGATCAGAACGTCGGTCCATTCCCCGTAGGATTTACATTCAATTTCTATGGTAATGATTTTAACAATTTCTATGCCTGCTCAAATGGCTGGGCGTCTTTTACTTCCACAGTCTCTAATTATAATAACGAGCCAATCCCGAGATTGGGCGAACCTGACAACCTTCTGGCAGTATTCTGGGATGATCTGCATCCTCATGATCTCGGGCAAGCATATTATTACACAAACGATGCGGATTCCTGCATTATTTCCTGGCATGATTTTGAGCGCTATTCCGATTCCGGAATTTACTCTTTTCAGATCATTCTTACAGCCGACGGCAATATTCATTATCAGTACCTTTCTGTGACCGGCATTCTGAATTCCCACACTATCGGTATAGAGAATTCTGAAGGCACTATTGGCCTTCAATATGTTCACAATACGTCTCGGGATGAGTCCGGCACCGCCATCTATTTTGGACTTGAGGGGCCAATCTATGCTGAACATGATGTGAGTCCGGAGGCATTCCTCAGGCCGTCCGATATAGGCCAGGTAGGAGATTCGTTTGATACCGAGGTGAGAATTGCAAATGGTGGAAACAACACCGAAAGCTTTGCTGCTCGCCTCGTAATAAATCATGACGGCGAAGTTTATAACGAGACTGAGCAGGTCGTGGATCTTGATCCGAACTCCATTGTCAACGTTACGTTTCCTTCTTATACCCCCAACGAAGAGGGAATCTTTGAGCTGGTGGCTATAACCGAGCTTGCCGGGGATGAAATCCCCGCTAATGATACAATCCGGATGGAATTCACCGCCTTTGCCAGTATATATGTCGAGGATTTCGAGGATGACAATGGTCTCTTTGAAGCGAATAACGACTGGGAATGGGGAGATCCGAGTTCAGGGCCGGGTGACGCCCATTCCGGGATCAATCTTTGGGGCACGATCCTTAACGGCCAATACTCGGCGGGCCCGCTCCTCTCGGCACTGGTTTCGCCCCTTTTGGGTCTCACAACCGATCCGGTTCTTACATTCTGGCACTGGTATAATACCGAAATCGGTTTTGACGGCGGTAACGTGAAAATTTCCACCGACGGCATTAACTGGGATCTGATCACTCCTGAGGATGGTTATGACGGCATTCTTTCTACGAATTTTGAAAATCCTATTGGCGGCGAAGAGGCCTTCTTCGGGGAATCGGACGGCTGGGAACTGGAGACGTTCGATATTTCCGCATATAACGGGTCAATGGTATTGATAAAGTTCGATTTTGGTTCGGATACTTCTGTTAGAGATGCAGGCTGGTATGTGGATGATTTTGTGGTCTATGGAGGTGGCGGTGGCGAACCCGGCTCGATCGCCGGCGTCGTTACGGATTTGGCCAGTGGCAGCCCAATCGATGGCGCAATTGTGGAAACAGGAGCTATGACAGATACCACGGGCAGCGATGGCAGCTATATTCTCGAATTGATCCCGGGCATCTATTCAGTCACTGCTTCGGCGATATATCACAACTCTGTCGCGGTTCACGGAGTTGAGGTTTTCGAGGGCCAGATAACCATCCAGGATTTTGCCCTTCCCGCTCCTGTGATTCAGATCGATACCGCTCCCATAGATACCATTATCGCATTGGGGCAGACCGTGGAATTCATTCGCAATCTCGCCAATGTTGGGAACGGCGATTTGAGTTTTAACGCCATCATCAGAACGGGGAACAGACTTCTAAGAAGCGAAGCCGAGATTGGTCTCAGAAGAAAAAGGGAAACCGTCCGGAGAGTGGAAATTGATCCGGCTTATGCGTTGAACGAGCGTGCTCCGGCCCGTGGTTTCGGTGACCCGCCAACCGTTCTCGATTTTGCCGATGAGGTTTTCACATTTGAAACCGAAAGCCAGACTGGAGACCCTCGCTGTCTTGGTGTCGAGTTTGACGGACAATACTTTTGGGTTACCGGGGCCAATGATCTGGTTACTCATTATCTGCACAAGTTTGACAGCGACGGCAACCATATAAATACATTCGATCAGGGCACTTCATCCGATTGGGGATGGCGCGATCTCGCTTGGGATGGTACTTACCTGTATGCTTCCGATGAATACGAATTGGCGGTGATTGATCCCAATACGGGACAGAAGATCGATGAATTGCCGATGCCCACCAGCATTAGCCCTCCTCTGAGGGCATTGGCCTGGGATCCTGAAACGGATCTTTTCTGGTCGGCTAATTTTGGCTCGAACATAATAAAATTCGACCGCAGCGGCCAGACCCTTGCCACTTACGCCAACAGCTATATCATTTATGGTATGGCCTGGGACAATGTCTCCGAGGGCGGCCCCTGGCTCTGGGTATTTTCCCAGGACGGCACCCCGCAACTTCAGATCAGCCAGTTTGATCCGGTTATCGGCTCATATACCGGTGTTGTGTTCTATGCTATCGATCATAGC
>SDBT01010833.1_pt1 | contig 14701 bp, 14 predicted proteins | sample 2277101 | NCBI WGS metagenome assembly SDBT01 (sample SAMN10404973, study PRJNA504765) | marine sediment metagenome | isolation source: marine sediment core GS10_PC15, 103 cmbsf | place: Arctic Ocean: Southern Knipovich Ridge | collected 2010
TATTCGCCAAACTCATTAGTGGTACTCACAAAATTATATCTCACCGTTTTTGCCACTGCATCCGTTCACCCTGAGTGATTTTCGAGAATTTTAATTCGAGAAAATCGTATCGAAGGGTAGTTTAAACGCAAAATTTACACAAATTTTTTCACATTTTCAAAAGAGTCATCTTTCACCAAATATTCAATAGATGCCCTACCTTTAAGTTCTTCACTGAACTCTTGCTCAAATTTTTTCATTTTAGAGGTTCGCAATTTTCTTTCAATTTCCACATAACGTTCTTCGAGGCTTTTCTTACGACTCTCTTTTTTATCCTCAAGTTTAACCAGCTGATAACCGTACTGGGTTTTAATATGTTTTGTATTACCCTTCTCCATATCAAATACAAAAGACATTTTCTCAGAGATAGACGATTTTTTAAGCCAATCGGTTTGGATCCAATCTAAATCCTTTTTATTCAAAAGCTCCTCTTCATTTTTAACATCAGCAAAGGGAACTATACATGTCTCAAGGAGATACTGTTCCTCTTTCCATTCAAGATTATTGTTATGATAGTTTTCTACCTCTTGTTTGGTAACAAAAACCCTGGCCTTTATCTCGACCTGCATTAAGTTGCTTGAAGCTATGTATCGCGACAACTCGGCCTTATATCTTTTTAAAGTAAAACCACTTTTTTTAAGATTCTCTTCTAACTCTTCATCTGTTGTAATATTGTTTGCACTTTTATAAGCAGCAACATGTTTTTCTATATCGGTTTGCGATGGAAGCAGCTTGCGTTTCATAGCCTCTTGAATATACAACTCTTGAATAACGGCCTCTTCCAACGAATACTTTCTAGCATCTATATGCACAGCATCTAAGTCAGGATATTTTAAAATATTAACGCCGTTTACTCTCGCCATAATTTGATTACGCAAAACCTTCTTTGCAAAACAAACTGAAGTCGATGCGACTAAAAAAACAGCAACCGATAATATAATTTTTTTCACACTCTTCCAAACAAATAAGATTATGGGACAAGAGATACTTCTTGTCCCATAATATAAAAACATTACTTAAAGATAAAACTTAGGCGGATACAGCGGAAGGTGACTCTTCTTCCATCATACCATTTGATCTAGCGCCATTCTTTAAATGTTCTTCTTTAATTTCAACTTTATGCTCTTTTTTCAAATTTTCTACTCTCTTCTCAACTTCCTTTTGGAACTTTTGAGAGCGAATCATTAGCTCGATATCTCCTTTTACCTCATCCAATTTCTTGTATTCGGCTTCTGTTCTATTGGCTACACAAATAACCCAAGTTACCTTATCGTCCTTAACCGTTTTAACAGTAGGAAACTTGTTAACTGCTAAAGCTGCATTTTTAACAGCGTCCGGTAAACCTGGGAAAGTTGAATCTTTATCAATTCGTCCAAAAGATCTAAAGTTTTCACTTGACTCTTTTTGAGCAAGATCTTCAAACTCTTTCTCTTTCCCTTTTACTTTACCCAAAAATTCTTCGGCTGATTCTGCACTATCAAATTTTATGCCGGCAAGAGAAGTCCCTCCTGGCGATTTAATATACCTCTTCTTATTTTTATCAAATTCTGCACGAATTTCAGAATCGGAAGCCTCAATCTTATCCATAATGCTTTTCTCAAAAGATTGAATCATGATATGTTTCTTAACCACCTTGATCGCTTCATCAAAAGACTTTTTAAATTCCTGGCTCTGCTCAACATTACTTTTTTTAGCCCACGCAACAATTAATTCTTGATCAATTAACTTTTGCAAAACATTTTTCTTAAGAGGCTCTGGAAGAGTTTCTGGAGTAAGAACACCTTTAAGTTGTGGATACATTTGAAGCATCTGTGTTAAATAAGCATCAAACTCTCCCTTATACAAAACAGCTTCACCATCAATAAGAACAAGAACCGGCCCCAAATCTTTATCCTCACCAACTTCTACAGCCATAGGAGAGCCTTCTGCACTTTTTACCGGAGAAAACCAGCCCCGGACCTGGTCTAATAGTGCACAGCCACTAAAAACAATTAATAAAACCCCACTTAAAAGAACTCGTGTCATAGATAAAACATTTTTTTTCATATTATCCATCCTTGCAATTTACCTTTTTAAAACTACTTATCACTACCAGATTACCTAATAATGCCCCCCTCCATACCGACATATCATATCATACTTAATCAAATTTTCAAGACATCATTTTTATTATCCCCCCTCTTTAATTTTATATCACTTATAGCCCAACTCGCTGCTTTGATTAACATCAGAAGGGGCTTTCCCGCGCCCTTCGATCGCCTCGATCCTTCGATCTCTCAATCCTTCGATACACCGGCTTAACGCCGGCACTCTGGACAGGTTCAATTCGCAAGGCGAATCACTCAAGGCAAACGGATATGGTAGCAATTTATATTACTTATAGTATTATAGAATGAATGGCTTAAGGCCTGTTTGAAAAGGCGCCCACCTTTTAAATTAGGAATTTCATAATGACCACAGAACAAACAGAATCATATAAAATATCGCTACTAACGGCAATTATCATAAATATCAACATTATGATCGGCGCGGGGGTATACATTAACCCACCTCTTATGGCACAAAAAGCTGGAACCCTCAGTTATCTTGGCTGGGTAATAGCAGGCCTCATATTTTTACCTCTAGTATTAAGCATTTCAAAAATTTCAGCTCTCTTTCCGGGAGAAGGAAGCTTTTTTAATTACAGCAAAAAAGGACTTGGTGATTCTGCCGGATTTTTAAGCGGATGGTTATATTTTTTGGGATATGTCGGAGTTAGCTCAACACAAATGCTAGCGTTCAGAGATGTTCTTGCTTATCAATTAAATATTCAAATGGTTCAACAACATCCTATCCTTTTTAATTTAGTATTTTTTGCATTCTTTTGTACCCTAAGTTTCTTTAGTCTAAGGGCTGTCGGTGCAATCCAGTCTGTTATGACAATCTTCAAACTGTTGCCAATTTTCTTTCTCATACTATTTCTCTTCGTTTATTATTTTCAAACCAAATTTGCAACCATCACACAACTTATCAGTACCGATAATTCACTTTTTGATCTGCGCTACACTCTCCCCTTAGCCATTTTCGGTTTCTGGGGATTTGAATGTTGTTGCTCCTTTAGCCATCTTATTAAAGGGGGCAGAAAAAGCGCGGGACGAGCCGTTCTTATCGGCTTCTTATTTACTGTGATAATTTCTACCCTTTTCCACGCAGGATTAATACAACTTATGGGCACAAATAACTTAATAGCTTTGGAAGTTCCAGCTTTTGTAAAATTTTTAAGGATAACTTCGGTACTTCTTTTAAGCATAATTTCCTTCATCATAACTAGCGCTATAATGTCTTCATATGTAAGCGCGATTTACGGCGCGTTAAACTCTTATAGCTTTCTACTAAATGCCATGGCAAAGAAAAAGCTTTTATTTTTTTCCTCATTTCTAAGCAAGCTCAATAGGTACAAAAAACCGACCATGGCCATTATTGCCCAAGGTTTAATAGCATTCCTCTTTGTTACTCTCATAAACAACAAACATATTTTAGTCGCAATCACTAATATTGGAATATTATCGGCATTCTTGTTTACACTTATCTCACTCATTCGTCTTCAATTTCAAAAAAAAATATACTCGGGAATTATTTCACCCGTATTTGGAATTGCCTCTTGTGGAATTTTAGGGTTTTACAGCTGGGCTACAATCGGCAGCATCTACAACATAATCCCCCTTTTAGCACTAACATTAATCGGTTTTATTATTTTCAAAATTCAATACAAAAAGATGAAAGGTGCACATATTGAATAAAAAAATATCTCTCCTTCTCGCCGTAATCATCAACATTAACATTGTCATAGGCGGAGGATTCTTTTTAAGCATTCGTGCAGGAATAACAAACGACGCCGGCTCGCTTGCATCATTTTCTTGGATTTTGGTAGGACTCATGCTACTTCCACTAACTCTAGCCTTAGCCAACCTTGCACAAAGATACCCCGTTTCAGGGGGACTGTATGTCTATAGTCAAAAAACGCTCGGATCGCTTTGGGGATTCGTAAGCGGTTGGGGCTACTACATTGGAACTGCCGCAGGAAACGCCGTAATTATTCATGAGTTTAGAAAATTATCAGAACAAACCACCGCTACAAGCTTTTTATACAACAAACTCGGCATAGGTGGTTTTTCTTTAGACCTGTTTTTTGTTTCCCTTTTTGCTTTGTTAAATCTTTTTAACGTTGAAATTTTAGGGAAAGTTCAAGCAATATTCACAACACTTAAAACAATACCTTTTCTTCTTGTTATCCTCGCTTCCTTTCTGCTTTTCAAAACAACCAATATCACAAGTCTAGCAACTCCAAACTTGACAGAATTCCTACGACCAATCCCAATAGTACTTTTTGCCTATATCGGAATTGAGGCATGTTGCGCAATCAGCCACATCATTAAAGATGCAAAAATAAACACCTCTAAAGCTCTTTTAATGTCACTTGTGATAATTATCGGAATTTACGGTTTAATTCAATTTCTACTTCTTGGAATTCATGGAGCAGGAGGAACTGCGCCATTCTTGGGAATACTCCCAAAACTTACAAGTAACCCAAACATAATCCAATACGGAAATATGATAATAAAAGTTGCAATACTTTCCTCTTTCCTTGGAGGTTTTTACAGCATGTTTTATGCAAACAATTGGAACCTTTATGCGATAGCAAAAGAAAATCAAATTCCTTTTTCAAACTCTCTCACCAAAACTAATAGATACGAGGGCCCGTGGATTTGCATCTTAGTACAAGCTCTGATAATCATTGCACTACTTTCAATAACAAAAGATACAGCAACATTAATAACAATGAGTGATTTTGGTGTAGTCGTAGCATATCTTCTAAGCTGCTTTGCTTTTGTAATACTTTACAAAAAAACCAAAATTATTACAGGAACACTTGCACTACTAAGCTGCAGCTATCTCCTTTATGTTTGTTTCAACAACCTCCTCTTAGAAGGAGCTCGGTACTTAATTCCGTACCTTTTAATTTTGGGCCTAGGGATTGTGGCCTATAAAATAAAAACACGCAAAATAAGGTAAAAAGACAGATAAAATCACAAAAACCCGCGTTTTCCAGCAAAAAACTAGCTCCATTTAATATCTGCCACAATTCGTGATACACTTACAAAAGTAAACACTAATTCGGTCTTTAAATGGAGGAATCAAAAAATGAGTAAACTCAAAAAATTTTTCACTTTTTTGCTTTTTAATTTTGTCTTAGGGGCAACTCATCTAAATGCAATTCTTAGTCATATTGCCGTATACCAAAATAGAGAAGGTAAAACGGTCGTTCTTCTTGGAGAATATCACGATAACTTTGGAACAAATCCCAATCGGACTAGAGATATTAAAATGGTCATCCAATTAATCCGAAAAATTGAAAACCATTATCCTAGAACTGTAGTAAGAATTGTATTTGAGTTAAATAAAGATATTGGTTGGCTGAATCGTCTTATTTATTATTTTCGTAAAAATAAAAGTCTACTTGAAACAATTTATAGTCTTCCATTAATAAAAACAAAAATAAAACTTGCAGATTTTAGACACGCACTAATGAAAGAACTTGTGTTAAACCCAATGACCAAAGTCTTTGAACTTAAAGAAGATATAACGTTATCATCACTTTCATTACAAAGGGACATTCTCCCCAAATTACACACAAAGCTCGAACCATGGCAGAAAAAAATAATTTCAAACTTATTTTTTTCTGGAGAAGAAATTTCTTATGAAAATCTTATCTTAATCACTGACCACATCTTAGAACAAATTAAAATAAAAATTAGCAAACTACATTGTGTAGAAACCAGTAGGACTATGAATATTTATATCGAAATGATTACCAGATTAAAGGACTCCTTAATAGAAGATATTTCTCTGGTCCAAACAACACCTCCTTCTAAATCTACATTTAATCTTTATCTTTCCTGTATTCAAAATCGAATTAAATCCATTTCAATGTTAATAGCAGATTCAGGATTTTTATACAACATAATGAAAGCCTTACAAAAATTAGACACCGTTATTTTTATAGGGGGTTTCTTACATACTTCAAATCTTGCGACAGAATTAACAAAACTTGGATTTGAACCCATATTAAACGAAGAAAATAAAATAGCACTTGACTCTTCAGCTACTATTGATGATATCATGCAAGATTGCTATGAGCGACTTCCGGATCAAAAAATCAAATACATATTCCAACAAATAAGATCAATAGCCTTCCCTAACCTACCACCAGAAGAAGATGCCCAAGATGATGAAAATACAACATCATCATCTTGCAGTAACGGTTGCTTATTAGCTACAGCTGCTGTCGGTGCTGCTGCAGCATTAACAACCGGTCTACTAATGTATTCTGCTACCTAATGACCTTTTCTGAAAAAATCGTACCTTATTTCCATCTCCGCCATAAGCCCATTGGGATTTTCTAAGGTATTAAAAATAAATTCGCTCAAATCCCTCGATCCTTCGATACACCTGCTAACGCAGGCACTCAGGACAGGTTCGATTCCTTCGGAATCACTCGGGACGAACGGATGGGAAAAGAATATTTTGATATTTCCTTATTCGGTAGACTTCTCTTCTTTGCTTTTCTCTTTAAAAACCAAGACTTGATAAACTCGCCTTGAACTTGCACGTTGAACTTGAAAACAATAACCTTCATATAAAACACGGTCACCCTTTTTTGGCAAATGCTGTAATTTTTCGGCTAAGAAACCCCCTAAAGTAACAGACTCTTCAACTTCAAAGGCAATGCCTAACAATTCTTCGACTCGTTCAAGATCCACTCTCGCATCAATTATCCAACCACCTTCTTCTAACGTTACAATGTCTTGATGAACCACTTCGTGCTCATCGCTAATCTCACCAACAATTTCTTCAATAATATCCTCAAGAGTCACAAGACCCATAACCGCACCATGCTCATCAATCAATATCGCCATGTGAATTCTTTTTTTAAGAAACTCTGCTAAAAGAACGTTAACCTTCTTCGTTTCGGGGATAAAAAGAATAGGCATGACAATATCTTTAAGCGGTTTACTTTTCTTGCGATAAAGAAGCTCAAAAATATCTTTTTGATGGATCAGTCCAATTATATTATCTTCTTTGTTCTCATATACGGGAAGCCTTGTAAAACGCTGCGTCGAGAAAATTTTCATAGCATCTTCCAAAGTAGAACTAGCCTCAATTACAACCATGTCGGTTGCTGGAACCATTACCTCTTTGGCTATCGTCTGCCCCAAAGAAAAAATATTTTGAAGCATCTCAGACTTTGTAGCTTCCATTAACTTTTTCTGATCGCTGTAATCAATTAAAAACTCAATTTCTCTTTCCGTAACAATATCTTGAGTTTCAGCAAGAGCTTCTGTTCCAACCTTCTTCAAGAAAAGATCGGAAAGTCTTACAAGTGCTTCTACTAGTGGATAAAACAAATAAAACAAAACATAAATAAGCCACAAGGACGAGCTAAACAACTTTTCATAACGTTGTTTAGCATAGCTCTTAGGGATAATTTCGCCCATAACAAGAATGATTATAGTCGCAAGGATAACACCTATTGCTAATGCCCAACCGGTATCCCCTAAAAAGACCTGCATCATGTCTGTCACAAGAACCGAACACAGTACATGCGCCAAATTATTAGCAATAAGAATAGTAATCAAAATCCGTCTTGGACTTTTTTCCCAAACCTGAAACAGTCGTAAATACTTTTTTTTGCTAACAGCAAACTCTTTCAATTTAAAAAGACGCAACGCAGTAAACGCCGTCTCTAGAAATGCAAAAAGAGCCGCCAAACTAAGAGCAACAAAAAATAATACCAATTTCGTATAAAAAAAAGACATTAATCAAAGCCCATTATTATTCTCATAAACCTGACATTAACTGCTTTTTATCAATCTTACCTGTAGGATTCATCGGTAAATCATCCATATAGATAAACTTTCGTGGAATTTTGTAGATCGCCAAATGTTCACTACAAAAACTTTTTAAGGCATCTTCCTCTTTTTTTTCTCCAGGACTCACAGCAATAAAAGCAACCGGAACCTGTCCTGTTGTCAAATCCTCTTTTCCCAAAACAGCCACCTTTAAAACTGTCGGATGCATGAGCAATATGTTCTCTATTTCCTGTGGATAAATATTAAATCCCTTGTGAATAATAAGATCTTTAGAGCGACCTATTATTTCTAAATTATCGTATCTATCAACCTTCGCCAAATCTCCCGTATTTAACCAACCATCTTGTAGAACGCAGGCCGAATCCTTAGGAGAATTATAATAACCCAACATTACATTGTCACCATATGTCCAAAGTGTACCAATCTCTCCACACTTAACTTTTCTTCCTGACTCGCTACGAACCTCACACTTTATGTCTACAAGAGGTTTTCCAACAACATTGGCCGATGTCTCATCATCTTCAATATTTACGGCTATTACAGGTGACGCCTCTGTTAAACCATAACCCGCACAAATCTTTCTTCCATATACCATAGCAAAAGCAGATCGAATTTTATCTGACATTGCATCTCCACCAGAAACAAACAATTTAACAGAATCTAACGGTGCCGTTTTCATTAAACAAAGTAATCCAAAAAGAGCCGGTACACCAAAAAATAGCGTCGGGTTTTCCTTTAGCCCTTTCAAAATTTCTCTACGATCAATCTTAGAAACTATAATAATAGTTCCACCAACCATAAATGGAAACCATATACAAGTGTTTTGAGCAAAAACATGAAAAAGTGGCAATGCTGCAAAAAACCGTTCTTTTAGTGCTTTCTCATCCCCCAAGTTTCCCTTAATTTTTGAATACATCCCTAAGCGAGCTGCACCCTGCATAGTATTAGTCATTATATTTCGAGAAGAAAGCATTATTCCCTTTGGGGTTCCTGTTGTTCCGGAAGAATAAAGAAGAAGACACAATTCATCTTCACTAAGTATGTTAACAATAAAATTTTTGCAAATTCTCGAGGTATCATCACTAGAAAACAAATTCCAATCAAAATCTTTGCCATTTAAAACAGGAAATGAAAAATTATCCTCTCTAAGAACTTTTTCCATTGCTTCTTCTAATTTACCGTTCAAAGATTCAGATACTATAGTTGCCTTAGGTTTAGCATCTTTTATGATAGAAGCAATCTCACGATTATGTAAAAATGTATTTAACGGTATACAAACAGCCCCAACCTGCCAGATCGCAAAGTATGCAACATAAAACTCAATAGAATTCTCAAAAAGAAGCAATACTTTGTCTTTTTCTACAATATTTAAATTTTTAAGTTTTTTACTTAGAATAATTGATCTTAAAAAAAGCTCTTGATAGGTAATAGACTTACCTTTAGAAATGAGAGCGACCTGACCTGGAAACCTCGTAGCAGCAGACTTTAGAAGCTCTCCAGCATAAATTGTTTCACCATTATCTTTGGTAAACAATTTTTTTAGAAACTCGTAGATACTGACTTCATCCGTCTCTACAGGCTTCGACAAGAACTTATTTCTTAACATATTAATTACGCCCATTCGCCACCTCTAGGCCGTATTTGAAAACTGCTCAATCTTCATACTTTATCACCCGAACAGGACAAATTCGCGCAGCTTCCCTTATACATTCTTCCTGTTCGTCAAGATCTACATCATTTTTTACCCGAGCAACCTCCTCAACCTCGAATACCTCAGGACATAAAGCTTCACAAGAGCCACAACCAATACAGTTTTTTGTAATCTGTAAATTTTTCATACGTTCGTCACTCCTATGACACTTGCAAAAGTATACCATGTTTAAATGGAATTGACAAAAACCCTGTAACATCAGTAAAAATACACTCTAAAGTCACCATTTTTACACGCACAACACCAAAATTATTAAAAAAGCCCTTTAAATCAATCATACCCCGTCTCACAATTCGACACTTTTGTTGAAAATATACATTCTTTTGGCTATAGCAACCAAAAATATCTATTTACCTCCTTCTAGGGGGTTATCCCCTAGTGCATACCATTGAATGATTAGCATTTATAAAAAATAACACAATTTTATGACTCAAAACAAGTCTTTTAATCTATTATGTAATCAAGACCTCAAGGGCTGGTAACAATTCAAAATTCTTCTTCCTCTGAAATGCCTCCCCTTTTCTCAGACTCTGCCATCTCTTGTAAATAAAGAATAACCTCATCAAGGTTCCCCTCTTCGATGGCTCCCTCCAAGTCTCCGACAACCATTTTAAAATCATTGATAGACTCCTCCCCCTCTTTTGCAACTTCCTTTTTAAATTGGTCTGTATCAAGAAGTTTTTCACCATCAAGCATTAACTCTACCAATTCCTTTTTCTTTTGAAGATCCTCCGATTTTTCAATATTTTCTATAGCCTTAAGCTGCTCCTTAAGAAAGGATATATCCTCGTCTATATCTACAAGAAATTTTTGGGACTGTTCCGTCACAATATCGTAGATAGACTGAAATTTTGCTAAATTTTCTTTTTCCCCCTCTTTTGAACTCAAACCATCAATTTTTTTATTAATAAACGAAATCAACTCTCCAAACTGATCGTTATAAAACCTCTGCATTTCTTTATGCTTTTCAAATAAAAACATTGTTTGCTGCTTTAATTTTTCAAAATCTCCCTTTATCTTTTCTCCCACAAAATATCCTTCGATTTTTAAAACCAACCTAACTTGCTATTTTGATTAACCTCAGAAGAGATTTTCCGCACCCTTCGATCCTTCGATACAATTCCTTCGGAATCACTCAGGACAGGTTCTATTTTCTAGAATTAACATTCTCGAAAATCACTCAGGGCGGACGGCCGTAATGATAACTTAAGTTAAAACCAGTACTGTTAATAACAGATTTTGCTTAACAAATTATTTCCCTTTTTAAGATTATTATCCTATTCTTAAGAGGAAAATAACTTACTCCAAAATAAAAACACAATTGTAACAATAAAATAAATTATTCACATATCATACCACAAACAACTGAAATCGCTATGAACTTAGACATCCCCTTTTTTTCTTTAAAAAGACAATGGGCCAATCTTAAGGCAGAAATCGAACCTGGCATTCATGAAGTTTTAACATGTCAACAATACATCGGAGGAAAATTTGTTAAGGACTTTGAAGAAAAACTTTCAAGTTATCTAAAAGTCAAAAATGTTATCTCGTGCAATTCTGGAACTGATGCCCTATGGCTTGCCCTAAAAGCCTTAAGTCTTAAAGAAAACGAAATCGTATTAACAACAAATTTTTCGTTCATCTCCTCCTGTAGTGAAATTATAGCCCACAAAGCACATCCTGTTTTTATAGATATCGATGAAAATAGCCTAAATATTTCTTCTCAAAAAATAGAAATGTGGCTTAAGCAAAATGCCACAAATAAAGATAATAAAACATTCCACATAAAAACCAATCTTCCAATCACCGGAATATTGGTAGTAAATATTTTTGGACAATGCTTTGAATATGAAAAAGTTGCTAGAATAGCAAAAAAATGGAACTTGTGGATTATTGAAGATGCGGCTCAATCAATGGGAGCACAAATTGATGGAAAAATGTCTGGGACTCTTGGAGATATTTCTACCTTTTCCTTCTACCCCACAAAAAACCTCGGAGCATATGGTGATGGCGGGGCAGCTTGTACCAACAACCCATTTTTAGCAGAAAGACTAAAAAAACTCCGAAACCACGGACGTGCCACCCAATATGATTACACAGAGTACGGAATTAATAGTCGTTTAGATGCAGTGCAAGCGGCAATGTTGTCAAAAAAATTGGACTTCTTAGATGAACTAAACACCAAACGTCAAAAACTAGCACAACATTATTACAAAAAACTTAAAAATATAAGCTTTATTAAACCCCCCAAAGAAATTTTTGGATATCACACCTATAATCAATTTTGCATTCAACTAAAAGATGAAGAAGTTCGAAGAAAACTCATAGAATATCTCTCAAAAAATAAAATTGGATCTAACATTATTTATCCTAAGGCATTCACTCAGATAGAGTTTCTTCAAACGAATCCTTCACTAAAAAATAGCTGTCCAATATCAGAAAAAATAACCTCAACAATACTTGCGCTCCCAATTTGGCCGGAACTTAATTTTAATGAGATAGACTATATTTGTTCAAATATTAAAGTTTTTTATGAGACAGAACAGCAAACCACACTTATCTCAAAAAGCATTGCTTCTCGTCCATCTTTAAACGTTTAAACCCTAAAGTAGAAATTATGAAACCCAAAGGCAAACTTATAACGATAGAAGGCATAGACGGATCCGGTAAAAGCACGCTTGCAAAAAACTTATACCAAGAACTCATACAAGAACAGCACGAAGCCATCTTAACCTTGGAACCCGGAAAAACTTTTATCGGAGAAAAAATAAAAGATCTTCTTAATAAAGATCGCCCTAAAATGTGTAGCAAAACAGAATTCCTACTTTTTGCAGCCAATAGAGCCCAACATTTTGAAGAATTGGTAATGCCCTTACTACAAAATGGTAAAACTGTTATTTCGGATAGAATGAGTGACTCCTCAATCGCCTATCAAGGATATGGTCTCAACTTAGACATCAAAATGTTAGAAACCATAAACATCTGGGCTATGAACAATATTAAACCGGATCTTGTTATATACATTCGCCTAGATGAGAAAACCGCTCTTTCGCGAACACTAAAGCGAAAAGAGGCACTAACGCCTTTTGAAAAAGAAAAGGTCGACTTCTGGAAACGTGTCATAGACGGATATGAAAAAATATTTAAAGATCGAGCTGATGTTGTAATTCTTGATGGAAGAAACACGCCAGAAGAATTAACCCTCCTAGCAAAAAATGCTGCCCTTAGTATAATTTAGATAAATAACACTTACTCAAATCCCTTTAGGCACAACCCTCAGGACCGGCCTCGACATAATAAACGAGAAGTAACCCCCGCCCGTCCGCCCTGAGTGATTTTCGAGAATATTGATTCGAGAAAATTGTATCGAAGGGAGCGAATACAAAAATATAATTCTATGAACAAAATAACATTAATTCCAGCACAAATATGGGAAGGAAACAAAGGTACACTTCAAGAAGAGACACAGTTTTTCCTTAAAAGACAATTTTGCAAATCGCAACTCTCACCAAGTTCAGAATCTTGTTCTTGCATCGAGTGCAGAAAAATAGAAGACCTACAACACCCAAATATCCTATGGTTCTCACCACCCAAAAATTATTCCGTTGATGATATAGAACAGATCCTTAAAAAAACAAGCCTAACTTTAGATGAAAACCAAAATTTCTTTTTCATTCTAGAAAATGCTCAGTACTTAACTTTAAGCACCGCTAACAGACTCCTCAAACTTCTTGAAGAACCACCCACGGGATATAACTTTATACTTCTAACAAACAACATCCAAGCAATCCTTCCCACAATCAGCTCCCGTTGTTTAATAAAACAATTTCAGACTAAAAAAGAGCTCGAAAGCCATCCACTTCTATCATTTTTTCATGACCAGAATAAGCTTCTAGATCCAGTAACATTTACTCAAGAATTAAAAACTTACGGCCTAAGCGAAAATGAAAGTGTTGAAATGCTTAATGACTTGCTACAACATTTTTCAAATCTTCTGCTAAAACTCTATCAATCTTCTTCTTTAGACGAAAAAACATTAGAACACTATGAAAAGATAATATCTTTTTTAAAAAATCTTCTGCTCCTTCCTCCGCAACCTGGAAGTACAAATTTGTTTTGGAAAAATCTTTACCTCAACTTCCCAAGATAATAAAAACCGCCAATGACAAAACAAAAATCACGATTTACAAAATTTAAAAACAAAACAAAAAATTATCTCTTAAAATTTTTACTTGCACAACTCGTAGTCACGCTAATTTCACTACCCATACTAACCAGCTGGGGCCTACCTATTTCTTTAGCCGCACCAATTGGAAATCTTTTCTTCTCCCCTATAATTACAGCATTTTTAGTCACAAGCTCCTTTCTGTTTTTTACGGAACTCCTAGGGTTGCCAAATTTTTATCTAGCATCACTTTTAAACTTAATCACAAAGGCTTTTGAATATTGCCTGAACTTGGGACAAAAAAGCTGGCTTCTTGGTTTCCAAACTTCAACTAAAATTATAATAATCGCTATTCCAGCAGTAACAATTCTTCTTATCATGAACAAAAGATTCAAGGAAATTCCAACCAAAATCATCTTTCTATCACTGTCTCTTTGTATCCTGTTTTTTAGCTTAAAATACGTAACACCCCCAATCGAAGAAAACTGCGCCTACCTCCCGTACACAAGAAACAAGCTACAGCTAACATCACACACAGATGGTACAATTAATCTAATCGATTCAGGGTGCTTTAACCAAAAACAATCAATTGAAAAATTCATAAATTTTGACATTACACCATTCATCATAAAAAAATTCGGCAACACTACTATTAAAAGCCTCACACTGTTAAATCCTGGAATTCGCAGCTTTAAAGCCACGATAGAACTTTGTAAAATATTTAAAATAAATTGTGTAAAAATAAACCTTAAATCTATGAAAACAAGCAAATATGCTTGGAAATGTTTCTATGATCTCAAGAGGATTTTAATTAAAAATAATACCACTCTAGAATTACTCTCCAGAAAATGATAGATTATTATCTGTCTTAAAAAC
>SDBT01010834.1_pt1 | contig 14700 bp, 10 predicted proteins | sample 2277101 | NCBI WGS metagenome assembly SDBT01 (sample SAMN10404973, study PRJNA504765) | marine sediment metagenome | isolation source: marine sediment core GS10_PC15, 103 cmbsf | place: Arctic Ocean: Southern Knipovich Ridge | collected 2010
AGCAAATAATCAAATTCTTCTCTGATATAAGGATTTCCAAGTTCTTGATAATGAGACTTTGTACCAGAAATAGTGGAATCCATAAGCACAGTGAGTTTGTCCATTGATGGCACATCAGCGACAATCACTCCGAAGAGATCCGGTCTCCAGTTCGCAACCACACCCATAAGCATACCGCCAGCACTTGACCCAAAGGCAGCTATTTTTTCTGGTTTGGTGTAACCCTTTTCAATCAAATATTCTGCACTTGCAATGAAATCATAAAATGTGTTTTTCTTATTGAGTAGTTTACCCTGTTCGTACCAGTTCTCCCCCTTTTCTTTTCCCCCGCGAACATGAGCAATTGCATAGATGAACCCCCTTTGGAGCAAGCTTAGTCGAATTCTGGAAAAACCAGTTGAACGGCTATTTCCATAGGCACCATATGCATAAAGATAAACAGGATTGGATCCATCTGTTAAAAAAAGATCCTTTCTATACACAAGAGAAATTGGTACTTTTACCCCATCCTTTGAAGGAGCAAAGATTTGTTCAGCCTGGTAAAGATCAGGATTATATCCACCGATAACTTCATAACGTTTTATGAGATTACGCTCTTTTGTTTTCATATTATAAGCATAGACTGATGAGGGAGTTGTCAATGAAGAATAGGAGAACAAGAGAGTATCTGTTTCGAAATTGGGATTCCATTGATCTTTGAATGAATAAACATTTTCAGGAAATGAGATATAATAATCGGTGTTGTCATCCAAAGAAAATACATGTGGTTTGATAACACCATTGACCTGCTCATATACTACAACATACTTTTCAAATACATCAAAACCATCGATATAAACAGAATCATTATGCGGAACAAAAGTTTTCCATAGCTGAGGATAGTCAACAGGAGCAGTTACAATCTTATAATTTGGCGCATATTTATCCGTCCGGATGTACCAGGTGATACCATTATTTGAAAGATCGTATTTGAAACCTTGTTCTCTTGACGCAATAAGCTCAAACTCACCCATCGGATCATCAGCATTAAGAAAGCGTATTTCTGAGGTAGTTCTGTTATTTGTACCCAGGATTATGTAATCTTCAGAACGTGTCTTATCGAACCACACATAAAAAGCACTGTCTTCTTCTCGAAAGAGAAGTTCATCCTCTGAGGGATCTGTTCCCATCACATGTCTGAATGCAACCTTACTTTTCAGGTCATCCTCATCGGGGCTCACATAAAATATCGTTTTGTTATCATTTGCCCAATCAACATCATTTACAGGATATATGGCTTCATTCAAAAGTATATCCGCTTCGAGATCTTTTATGTAAAGTGTATAACGCTCATTTCCAATCGTATCCACAGAATACGCAAGATATCGTTGGTTCGGGCTATACACACGATCATCGATGGAGAAAAACTCATGACCTTCAGCCAGTTCGTTCACATCCAAAACGATCTCTTCGGGAGATGATAGAGATTTATATTTTCTGCAATAAATATTATAGGGTTTACCATCTTCTCGCTTGGAATAATAGTAATAATCACCCCAGCGGGTAGGAGCATTTTCATATTCCTCACCAATTCGACTGACTATCTCACTAAAAATTGTGTCTTTTAACGCCTGCATATCAGAAAGAATATAGCCAGCATAAGCATTCTCTGCTTCAATATATTCGATTACTGCAGAATCTGAACGGGTTTCATCAATGAGCCACTGATAATCATCGAGAAATTCATAATCATAAATTTTCTGAGTAACTTGTATCTTCTTTGCAACCGGTGGCTGCAATGTATCTGTAATATACTTCTTTTGAACATTTTGAGTAGTACAAAAAATAATTGCACCAGTAAGGAAAATGAACACAATGTAGGAAATGCTTTTTTTCATAAACTAAAATTCTATTCCTGCAATATCATTCAAGATTGGAGACAATATCTCTGTTTTAAATTTAGTTAATTGTATGAAATAATTTGATACAAGTTTTGATAATGTTGTGTTGTTTTTCCTGGCAATTTCTTTAGCTTTATCGATTAATTCTTTTTCTATATTTATGATTAGTTTACTTTTCATATTTATCTGTTTCTTCAGCTTTTATTGTATCTTTTTGAATTGTTTGTTCGATTACTGGTTTAGGATTATTGAAAATTTTTTTATAAAAATCAGATTCGAGTATTCCAATAAATGCAGCAAGAAAACCGATTAAAGCTGCAATTCTAAACCAAGTTGTTTTCCACCATTTTTTCTTTGGAAATATAGGTTCTTCTTTCTGCTTACTGTCTATATTTGTTATTGGTTTTTGTTTTATTATTGGAGAAACTGTTATTTCCGGTTTAAAATCTATTCTGATTTTCTCACCATCTTTATTATATTCTCTTTCTTTTTTTCTTTTAACTTCTTTCTCAAATCCATTCAAGGTTTCTTTTACATTTATTCTTGTTCCTAATTCTTTTACAAGCTTAAATTTTTCATTTTTCTCTTCATAATATTTCAAATCTTCATAATCGACCAAGGCTTCTTTTAGTTCTTTTGTTTGAGGATTTTTATGAATAACACAAACAAATCGCCTGGTTTTTAAATCTTTAAATCCGTCGATTATCAGATCTAATAAAACTCTGATAAAAGATAGAAGGTCTCTTTTATTTCCGGTTCCTGCCACTTCTATAAATATTTTACCATCATCGGTATCGGAAATTATTCTAACTTTGCAATTATCTTTTTTTATGATCACACCATTTCGCCAGAATCCTTTACCATCTATCAATTTATGAACCTTTACGATAAACCTGTGAATAATACTCGAAGGAAGAACATCAAAAAAATATTGAAATTTTAAAAGATCATTATTTTCATATTTCCAATTCAGTTCTGGTCGGTCTTTCGGAAAAGCTCCGGGAATAAAAAATTCTTTTATATTATCATCAAATCTATAACTTAATTCAAAATGCTCCATTGTTTTTATCAGGAAAAAATGTTCCTTTTGGTGTGGATATTTATCAGCAGGTAAAATGCTTTTCAAATGGTTTACATTTAAAATTCCCTTTTTATCGATGATCTCATCCGAGGTGATTATCTTATAAACACCGTTTGTTATCCATTCCGGATTAAATACAAAAGTTTCCAGCAAACTACTGCTGTCATCATCCCGGAAATTCAGCATAATTCCCATATCGTGCAAAATACCGGCAAGTGTTTTCATACTTTCTTCTTTAAAATCCGGCTCAATTTCAAGGCAAATTTCCTGATATTTTTGATAATTGATATAATCTTTTATTTTATCATCTTTTTCTTTTTCCAATTTCTGTTTTATCTTAAAATAACTATCGGGAAAAGGATTATCGAGATGATCGAGTTTTTGAATCGATTCTCCTATCTTTTCCTTCAAATCTTTTATTCCATAATTATTAATTTCATAAAGATCGCCTCTGCATTCCGTATTTACAAAACCAACAATATTCGGATATTTATCTGTTAAGCTACCTTGGGGAATATCGATATGATGACTTTCGGATTTATTAATAACTACTACGATGGGAACATTTCCCGCATAAGAATTGATGAGTTTTAACCAGTAATTCAATTCCGAATTTCCCTGCCTATCCTCTGTTCTGGGATTTATTACGAGAATGTATGCTGTTCTTTCTGTCATAAAGAATTTATGAGTGGCGTGCATAATTTCCTGTCCGCCAAAATCCCAGATATGAACTTTGATATCTTCATTATTGCGTTTTACTTTGTAATCTCTGACCTCGATGCCTTTGGTTGCTTCCGGATTCCCGATCTTGCCGGTTAACATCATATTTATCAAAGAAGTTTTGCCAACTTCACCGGAGCCGATAAACACGAGTTTTGCTTCATTCAGTTTCCTTTTTTCTTTAGATGCCTGCAGGTCTAAAATATATCGGATCAATTCCTGCGGTTCTCTGTCGTATATTTCTTCGCTGATATTGAATAGATTTCCTTTTAAACTCAATCCTTTTTGCCAATCATCTTCTGTTTTGTTTGTATTCAGGTTTTTTAGTTCTAACATACTTGCAGGTAGTGATGTTATTTTATTTTTCTCTAAATCTAATATATGTAATCTCTTCAAATTTCCGATTTTTTCCGGAATATCATGAATTAGATTAGAATATAAATCTAATTTCTGTAATTCTTTCAAATCTATAAGTGCGGAAATATTCTGAATTTGATTAGAAGGCAAATCTAATTCCTGTAATTTGTTCAAATCTTTCAGTGCGGTAATATTTTGGATTTGATTATTATATAAATATAATTCCTGCATTTTCTTCAAATCTTTGAGAGCGGAAATATCCTGAATTTGATTAGAACCTAAATCTACTTGCTGTAATTCTTTCAAATCTTTTAGGGTGGAAATATCCTGAATTTGATTAGAACCTAAATATACTTGCTGTAATTCTTTCAAATCTTTTAGGGTGGAAATATCCTGAATTTGATTAGAACTTAAATCTACTTGCTGTAATTCTTTCAAATCTTTTAGGGTGGAAATATCCTGAATTTGATTATAACCTAAATCTAATTTCTGTAATTCTTTCAAATCTTTCAATGCGGAAATATCCTGAATTTGATTAGAACCTAAATATAATTGCTGTAATTCTTTCAAATCTTTTAGGGTGGAAATATCTTTTATATTACAATCATATAAGCTTAATCCAATTATATTTCCGTTTTTATTTAATGTATAACCAACTGAAAGAAAGTGTATTTTTTGGGTTAGAGGTATTTGTTTTCCAATTTGTTTTTCTATTTTTTTTATAATTTCTAAATCTTTTGAATTTGTTTTCAAGATTCCTCCGGGTTATTTTTTCTAACTCACCCTCGGTCCCTCTCTTGAAAAAAGAGGGATGACTTCCGGTTTGGAAATGAGTTGAATCAATAGATTTTCTCAATATTTTCAGAATTCCTTAATTATGCAGAGCACTTCTTACTTTTTCTTCCTAATCATTCGTAAGTATTTTAATTTTTTGTTCGTTTTGCTTGCCGAGCCATAACGAAGTGACGGCTGGTTCGTTGCTAATTATTCTCTTCATTAGGAAACATAAACCAGAATATCGCATATAAAATAGCACCAACACCACCAATGAAAGACATCACCACAAATGCAATTCTAACCCAACTCACATCCCAACTCAAATATTGAGCAATTCCAGAGCAGACTCCAGCAATCATCCTATTATCCCATTTTCGATAGATTTTATTCTGCATTTCTTCTTCCAGCTCAGGTTCGATATCGATAATATCCTTCTCTTGCTGGCTTTTGGGAAGAATCACAAATAAAATCAAGTAAACGATGAGACCTGTTCCGCTAAAGAAAAGAGATACTAAAAATATCAATCTGATTATCATTGCATTAATGCCAAATGATTCTGATAAACCTCCGCAAACACCGGTTAGCATTTTGTTTTGATGTGAAATATGCAGCTTCTTCATTTCATCCTCCAACTTTTTTTTACCCGCGAAACACGCGAAATAGCACGAAAATTTACTTTATTTTTTACCCGCGAAACACGCGAAATAGACGAAAATCTTCCCTTTTTTTTATCCACCCCAGTTAGTCAACGGGGCAGGCGAATTACACGAAATTACACGAAAATTTTTCGAATACTTATTTTACGATAATATTTCAGGCTTTCTGAGTCAATATTTATTTCATTAATACTTCGCGATTCTCGTTCCTAAAGTCCTCTTTGGGAACGTAATATTCAAATCATAACTGTGCTTGATCACCTTGAAAAGATTGTTCCAGCATTGAAAGTTCCTTTTTCGCTATTGAGAGAAGCACAAGCTTCTGGAGTTAGCTCCTTCCGAACTGAAAAGTTCGGAGGGAGAAAAAGATGAAGTTTGTTTTCAGGTTATTCCATCAGACCTAACTCGTCCCGAAGGCTTTCGGGATGAGTTGGGGATGATGAAACTCTCAACACAAAATACTTCTAACCTTCCGAATCCTCTTAGACCGAAAAAAATGTAAGAAGGCTTCGGAATGTGTTTATCCACAGAGGGATTCTTTCAATAAGAACTTTTCAATGGTTATTCAGACAAACCGCATTTCAACCGTTGAAAAGGTTCAGCAGGAAGAAAAACCTCTTAAACCTTTTCAAGGTTATCGGCAAGGTTCAATTTAATTGACATATTTTTTCAGCTTAAAATTTTGAAGTTCGGAGGTATTATGAAAATCAAACAAATTAATGTATCATCATCTAAACGAGAAGAATTTATTGATATCACCCATCAAGTGAAAAATTTTGTGAAGGAATCAAAAGTAGCAGACGGAAAAATAACGATTTATGTTCCTCACACAACAGCAGCAGTGACCATCAATGAAAATGCTGACCCGAGTGTTCCGCACGATATTACTCTTGCTTTAAACAAAATATCACCACATCTTGCACAATTTCGTCATCTCGAAGGAAACTCGGATGCTCATACAAAAAGCACAATCGTGGGTTGTTCACAAGAAATTCTTATCAGCAATGGAAACCTGGTTCTCGGCACCTGGCAGGGAATCTTCTTCTGCGAATTCGACGGACCCCGAAATAGAAAAGTTATTTTAGGAATTGCCTAGATGCTGATCTGGTTGAGTTTCTTTTTATCACTTACATTATTGCTGATTATTGCCCGGAAAAATCTCTGGCTTGGCATGATGGTCGGGGCTTTAGTTCTAGGAATCTTCAACCTCAAAATAAACCAATTATTTACAGAAATTGCCAACACATTAACAGATGTTTCGATTTTACTCTTAGCTCTGGCTGTAGGTCTTATCCCGATTATAGGCAGAGCATTACAAACATCCGGTTTGCTCGGAAACCTGGTTAACAACCTGCAAATAAGCAGAAAAGGATTCCTTGCCTTTGCACCGGCTTTTTTAGGATTGTTACCACTTCCCGGAGGAGCACTTCTTTCAGCACCAATGCTGATAAAAGCTGGAAAAGATATTCAAGATGAAACTTTTACAGCGATTAATGTCTGGTTTCGTCATATTTTAATTTTGATTTATCCGTTAGGTGCACTATTGCCAAGCGTTAAAATAGCAGACTTAAATCTTTATTCTGTTTTGATTTATATCATTCCAACCTTTTTCATTTTAAGTATTCTGGGTTACATTTTTCTTTTGAAAAACATTTCCGGGAAAATGCCAACTCCTCATAAAATCGATTACAAAAAGTTGTTAACTCCAATTTTTATTATTCTTTCTGCTCCCATAATTCACGTGACTCTTACGAAACTGAGAATAATGGATGAAGTCTCACTCTTAATGGGAATTTCTGTAAGCCTGATATTAACTGCTTTTCTGGGAAAAATAAAAATTAAAGATTTCAAACCGATCATCATAAAAATGAAACCGTGGAAATTCTTCCTAATAATAATTGGCATCTTTCTTTTTCTGAATATTTTCAAAGCTTCTGATGTATCTGACGAAATATCAAAAGCTGTTTTCTCAATGAATTTTCTAATAATTTTTATCGGAGCATTTCTTGGTTTTGTAACAGGAAGAATTCAACTCCCCATTTCTATTCTGGTTCCAATTTTTATTGCCAAATTTGGATTAACAGCCATGACACCTCTGATATTCGGAATAATGTACAGTGCTGTTTTTATCGGTTATATGATTTCTCCAGTTCATCCGTGTGTCTCTTTTTCCCTGGAATTTTTCGAAACAAAATATAAAAATTTTGTTAAAAAATTAGCTCTTCCCGGAATTATAAGTTTAGCTTTAATTTATTTCGCTGCATTAATCTTTACATAATTCGTAAAATTTACAGTGATTATCTTGACAAATTTTAGACAAAATAAATTTAATTTAAGTGTCTAAAATTGAAATTGAGTGCAACTGTTAAAAGCATTATGGAGGAACGGATGGTAAGTAGTTCAGAAAAGTTTATTAAATTTTTATATACTTTTTCTGATAAGAAAAAAATTTTAAAGAAATTCGAAATTCTTATTGACCCGAAAACTTTGAATGTTGTCAGCAAACCTCATGAAAAACTTCCTCAATGGACAGAACTTACTTTTTGCCAGTGTTCGAATTGCCCTTTAGATCCAAAAGAATTTACTCTATGTCCGGTTGCTGCCAACCTGGTGGAACTTGTTGATTTCTTTAATGATTCAGTTTCTTATGAGGAAGTGGATGTCTCTATCGATACTCCTGAACGCACTTATTGTAAGAGAACTACTATTCAGACTGGAGTCAGCTCCATCTTAGGAATATATATGCCGGCTTCCGGTTGTCCCATTCTGGCACATTTAAAACCAATGATTCGCTTTCATCTTCCTTTTGCAAGTATTCAAGAAACAATGTATCGTGCAATGTCGATGTATCTTGTAAAACAATATCTCAGGAAAAAGAAAGGTCTTGAACCGGATTGGAACATGCAAGGTCTGATCGACCTTTATGAAGAAATTCATGAAGTTAATAGTGCGTTTCATAAGCGTCTTTCCTGCCTTGATGGAGAAGATGCAAATGTTAATGCACTTGTTATCCTGGATGTTTTTGCAGATTATATCAACTTTTCATTGGATGAGGACAATTTATCTAAAATTGATAATTTATTCGAAGATCTCAGTTAATGACATTTTCTCAAAAAATTTTCTGGATTGCTGGAGAAAATTCCGGTGATCTGCACACCTCAAAGGTAATTTCGCAATTAAATAGAAACAACAAAAATATAATCCACTTCGGAATTGGTGGAGAAAACATGCAAAAGGCAGGATTAACACCAATCTTTCTTTTTGAACGCTTTTCTGTGATGGGTTTTTCCGAAGTTCTAAAACACCTTTTCTTCTACCTAAAAGTGGAAGTAAAAATAAAAAAAATCTTTAAGACGAATCCTCCGGATTTAGTTGTACTCACCGATTACCCGGGCCTTAATATGCGCATCGCAAAAATGGCTCACACATCCAAAATAAAAGTTTTGTATTTTATCTGTCCTCAATTCTGGGCGTGGAAACATAAAAGGATTTTTCAACTGAAAAAATATACTGATTATGTTGCTTTTATCCTTCCTTTTGAAAAAAAATACTTTGAGAAAGAAAATGTGAAATCATCATACGTTGGTCATCCTGTCTCCGAAGAAATCGAAATCCAGATGACAAAAAAAGATTTTGCCAAAGATAATAATCTTAACCTGAATAAAAAATGGTTGGGATTTCTGCCGGGAAGCAGGGATACTGAAATCAAAAAAATGTTACCGGAATACATCAAATCAATTTCATTTTTTGATCCTGAGAAATATGAATTCCTTGTATCCAAAGCTGCAACTGTTTCTGATAAACTTTTTCACAAAACTATTGAAAATTTTAAAAATCAAAATATTAAAATCATAAAAAATCACAATTATGAAATGATGAAATATTGCGGTTTTTTAGTTGTTACTTCCGGCACCGCAACCCTGGAAACTGCGTATCTCGGAACTCCCTTTCTGATCGTCTATAAAACCAGTAAAATTTCCTATGAACTCGGAAAGCGATTTATCAAAATAAAAAGGGTCGGACTGCCGAACATTGTATTGGATAAAGATATTATTCCGGAATTAATTCAGGATGAAGCAAACGGAAAATCTATTCATAATAAGATTTTGGAAATCATAAATTCAAAGGAGAAATATAATAAAATTTCTGATGCCTTGAAAGAACTTCATGAGATATTAGGAAGTAAATCTGCATCTAAGGAAGTTGCCAAAATTATTGAAAGTATCTTAAAATGAATAAAATTATTTTTTTCATAGAAAAATATATCATTGCTTTATTTGTATTAATTCTAGGTTGCACTTTAAAATATAATCTTTTAACTCCACAACCAAAAGGAGTAGTAATTTATGCTTTCTGGCACAGAAACATGATTCCTTTACTTTTCTTAAGAAAATTTGAAAAGATTGTAATTTTAATATCTTCTTCAAAAGATGGTGAATTAATTGCCGGACCAGCCAAAGTACTGGGCTTCTTAACTGCTCGGGGTTCATCCCGAAGAGGTGGAAACAAAGCAGTGAAAGAAATTATAAAACTTTCAAAACAATATTCTATCGGTGTAACCCCGGACGGTCCTAAAGGTCCTACAGAAAAAATAAAGGATGGTTTATTGTATATTGCCTATTTCACGCATCTTCCCATTATTCCTGTGGCTGTTGATATCCAAAGAGAAAAAGTTTTTACTTCCTGGGATAAATTCAGATTACCGATTCCATTTACTAAAGTTAATGTAAGTTATGGTAAACCTATTTACATTAATTCCAAACAAGAAATAGAAAGTAAATTACCATTAGTTCAGGAAGTTATAGATAAATTAGCTCTGGAGAATAAAATCAAAAAATGAAAACTATATCATTGCTAATTCTTTGTCATTACCAATTAAATCAGGAATCTTCTCTGGCTGCAAAATCCCAGATTTGTAAGCCTGAAACATAAGTGCGTATCCAAGCTGGGGCTTGGATACGAGAGTTATGCATTGATGTAAACAGAAAAAGCAGAAGCATTGATGAAAACTTTGTCATTCCCTTTTTTTTGTCATTCCCACGAACTGTGTCCGACTTTTGACGGAAGTGGGAATCTCCTCTGGCTACAAAACCCCAGATTTGTAAGCCTGAAACATAAATGCATTGATGTAAACAGAGAAGACTGATGAAAGAATGATTATATTATTTTACACTTTTTATTTGTTTTCAGTTTAACTCAATTATTCAGTCTAACTCAATGATGAATCTATCAGTATCAATCAAATTCATCAATTTTAATCAATGAAAAGTATTTCGTGAAATCAGTGGAATTCGTGGAAAAAATATAAACGAGGAAATTATGAAGCTTTCAGAACGAGCAATAAATATTCAGGCATCACCCATCAGAAAACTGATGCCTTTTGCAAATAATGCTAAAAAACGAGGAATTAAAATTTATCACCTGAATATCGGGCAACCGGATATTGAAACTCCAAAAGAGATGCTGGATGTTTATGCAAATTATCATGATAAAGTTCTGGCTTATGGTCCTTCACAGGGACTCGATATTTATCGTGAAAACCTGGTGAATTATTATGGGAGACACGATATCAAACTTGATGTTGACGATATTATCGTAACAACAGCCGGCTCCGAAGCTATTATTTTTGCCATGCTCGCTACCTGCAATTATGAAGACGAAATTATTATTCCGGAACCGTTTTATACAAATTATAACGGATTTGCCACAATGACAGGAGTGAAAATAATTCCCTTAACAACTCATGCTGAAAACGGATTTTGCCTTCCAAACGATAACGAAATCAGAGCTCTTATTTCTGCCAAAACTAAAGCAATTATGCTGTGCAATCCGGGGAATCCCACAGGTACTGTTTATCCGGAGAAAGATATTGAAAGAGTAGCAAAAATAGCTAAAGAAAATAATCTCTTTGTGATATCCGATGAAGTTTATCGTGAATTTGTGTATGATGGTCTGGAGCATACTAGTATTCTGGATATTGATGGGATGGAAGAACTCGCAATTATGGTGGACAGCATTTCCAAAAGATATAGTGCTTGCGGTGCTCGTATCGGTTGCCTTGTTTCCAGGAACAGGGACCTGATAAATTCTGTTATCAAGTTTGCTCAAGCCAGACTTTGTCCTCCCACGATCGACCAGCTTGCAGCTAATGCCTGCATCGATATTGAGGCAGAATATTTCGTGGAAATCCTGAAGGAATATGATAAGAGAAGAAATATCGTTTTTGAGGAACTGCAAAAAATTGACGGAATAGTTTGCATCAAACCAAAAGGAGCTTTTTACATTATCGCCAAGTTACCGATAGATGATGCGGAAGATTTTGCCAGGTGGCTTCTGGAAGAATTCTCTATCAATAATGAAACCGTGATGTTCGCGCCTGCCCAGGGATTTTATGCAACGCCAGGAATTGGAAAAAATGAGATTCGAATTGCTTATGTTCTGAATGAAAATGACCTTAAAACTGCAATGGATATTTTAAGACAAGGTTTGGAAGAATATAGAAAGAGATTGAACATTGAAAATTGAATATTGAATATTAACACTTTGTTATCGCGAAAGCTTGTCTTCGAAAAATCAAGGATGGGAATCTGTTAATTTGCCTCTGACCTACAATGACTTGAACTGACTCTTTTTCCTCCTCTTCTTTTTTTCTCCTGTTTTATGTTTTTTTATTTGACTAAAATATAATAATAATAACTTTGAGCTAAGTTAATTTATTTGGTAAATTTATGAAAACATTAGAGATGAAAATTCTGGTTTATTACAGCGTTCAAACAACAGAAATTTATACGCATATAACGAAAAGAGGACTCAGTAAAATTAAAAGTCCACTTGATAATTTGGATATTGATATTGAGGATTGAATGGTATACAATAACTCACCTAAAAGTTATTGTATACCTATTTTTATCATATCTATAGGTTATTTATGTCTACTATTTTGGTGGGCGTGGCATACAGATGTTACAAGCAACTTTCAAAGGAGGATTTGAAATGAAAGGAAAATGAAGACATAATATTGAATGTAATTCCCAATATCCCGATTTTTTAAAATTGAAACTCTATTTCGTTAAATAGTCTGTCAGTTTTTTTTACTGACAGAAAATTGTTAATCATTCCCTCTTAAAATAAAACTTGCATAAAAAATTTGAGAACACAAAAGGGAAAAAGCCTTTTATAGGAGGATAAGATGAAAGGACTAATTTTTACATGTCTGTTTATGTTAATTATCAGTTTAATTTATGCAAATTGCGATTTTATAGCAATGCTTGCAAAAGAAGGACATCAAATTTCTGATTCTGAATTCGAGGATGAGGTGGATTATTTTTTACAATTTCTACGAACACAATCTCACCAAGGTCTTGACAATGATGGATACGGAGTAATATATTACAAAAATGAAGAATATACAGTTCCTTTCGAATATGTAGATCCATTACCTGAAACCAATCAAGCTTTTTATTTATGGGGAGAATATGACCACAGTTGGTACCAACATCACGGTCCTAGTTCCGGTTATTATTGGAATGATAGTAATACACCTGATGTAACCGGTTATCCTGATGGACCTGATTATGTTTGGATTCCTATATTTGGAACTTATGTTCCTTTCGATGACGAAGATGAAGCTGAAGGTCCTTTTCCTATAGGATTTGACTTTGTTTTTTATGGTGAAACATACAATGAGTTCATAATCAGTCCCAATGGCTGGATAGGTTTTGGAGATGATTGGCCACACTATACTAATTATGGACTTCCCAGAGAAGATGCACCAAAACCGGCAATTTTCGGTTTCTGGGATGACTTAGATCCAATTTCAGGTGGGAATGTTTATTATGAATATCAATCCGCTGAAAATAGAATGATCGTGTGGTTTGACCATGTTATTAGATGGAATGAACAGAATAGCATATTTGATTTCCAGATAATTATATATAGTAACGGCAATATTAAGACCCAATATCGCACTGTTACGGGAACAACAAATTCTGCGACTATCGGTATTCAGAATGCATCAGGTACAGATGGATTGCTGGTTGTTCATAATGGCAATTTTACGAATGACGACAGTTATGTGGAAGATGAACTTGCTGTATTATTTTCTACGGAGGAATATCCAGAACCTCTCGATATTGCTGAAGATAGACTAATGGAACCTGACAACGAAGCTGTAATTGTTTTGGGACATGACAGAAATAGAGGGCAATCATCTCTAAATGCAGCAGGGCAGCACCCTTATAGATTTGAATTGGGTGGTACGACTTACACATTTCAGCATAATGGAAATCAATATGCAAAACAGGAAATGATAGATTATTGCCTGGCAATTGATCCGGATTGGTTTGACATTGATAATCATCCGTTAAATTGGGTATTTTTGGGTAATGATCATAATCTTGTTTATACTGTTGGTGATACTGAACTCTTATTTCATTACTTTATGACCCATGTAATTGAATTTAACGGAGATGTTATCGCCGGCTTAATTTCTGCTTTAAATGAGCAGGATTTATGTGGATACAATTTTCGAGATTCATTATATAATGAAGATGATCAAGTAAATATTGTACTTTCTGATGGAAAAGCTCTTTACGTATTCAGAAATTATAGTGGATATAACCTCTTTTATAAAGAATATGATGAACCAAATGAAGGTTTTGTAGCTGTAAGAACACGAGACCCCATTCCCGGCGGAACTCCGGTTCAACAGTATTCATTAATGGAAATTCCTCGCGAAGGTGAGATTGTTACTTATGAAAACATTTTAACTGATGCTAAAGCCTATTCTTTTGATCCTACTAGCGAACCCGGCTGGACCTGGCTCTCCTTCGATATTCTTAACACAGATTCTAATGAAAATCTTGCGCAAAATTTACTGGATCCTATAAAGGACGAGGATTATTTAGATTATGCTTTATTTAAAGACCACGGGAATAATACCTCTGTTGAAACAATTAAATATTTAGGTGGTGGATTTTGGCAAAATGGCAATCACCCAATTACTAGTCCTTATGGTTACAAATTCCGTACTTTTGACGATTGTCATTTAACTGTATTTGGAGAAAGATGCTCTGAAAATACAACTTTCTATCTTGCTGGTGAAGAAGAAGAGAACTGGATAGGTTATTTCCTGTTAGAAACCCAACATGTTTACGATGCATTTGCCGGACAACTGGATAATCTAACTGAAATAAGGGCACAGCATTGGGCAGTTAAAAAGGGAAATGGT
>SDBT01010836.1_pt1 | contig 14696 bp, 10 predicted proteins | sample 2277101 | NCBI WGS metagenome assembly SDBT01 (sample SAMN10404973, study PRJNA504765) | marine sediment metagenome | isolation source: marine sediment core GS10_PC15, 103 cmbsf | place: Arctic Ocean: Southern Knipovich Ridge | collected 2010
TGGTTTTTTCTTATTCTATTTATTTCCGCTGCTATCAAATTAATTTTAGATCGCTTCTCAAAATATCACAATGGAAGAGCTACTAGTTTTTTTTCATTGAAAAAGTACTTTAATTAACTAGAGTAAAGGCTTATGTTTTTCACTCAATTTTTTCCACAACCAAAATTTTAGGTATTCAAGAGATGATTTTATGAACATTTCAAATACTGTTGAATTAATTGAACAGGAATTAATAAAAGAGATTGCTATGCAATTTACTGATTTATCTGGAGTTTTACATACTCTTTGGGTTCCCTCAAATCATTTTTATGAAGTAATGGAAGAAGGTATGCATACAGATGGCTCGTCATTCGGCATGGTAGATGTAAGTAAAAGTGATCTGAAATTAATGCCTGATCTTGAAAGTTTTGTTATTTTACCTTCGGATTTATTTCCTCAAAAGGTTGCCAGGGTGATTTGCGATATTTTTCATCCGGAATCTGACACTCCATTTGAATTAGACCCAAGATTTATATTAAAGAAAGTTACAGGGGACGTTAGTCGAGATATAGGTTCATCAGTAATAGGTGTTACATCTAGTGAAATTGAATTCTTCTTATTTAAGCCTCAAGAGAACGGCCAAATCAAGTTGATTGATGAAGCAGGGTATTTAGCGACTCCCCCAGCTGACCAAGGCGCTAATTTGAGGCTCGAAATGAGTGAAAATTTTAGAAAAATGGGGGTAATAATCGAGAAACATCATCATGAAGTTCCTCATGGTAAAAGTGAATTTAATTTGCCTTACTCTGAAGCAGTGAGGATGGCAGATACGATCTATCTGATAAAGTTTATTATCAAAATGATGGCTTCCAAGAAGGGATTAATTGCATCTTTCATGCCTAAACCATTCCATGGAGAGTATGGAGCTGGATTACATACTCATATTAATCTTAGAGATGAAAAAATCAATTTAAATTTGTTTTCTAATCCAGATAGAACCCATGGATTGAGTACCATGGCTTTAAACTTTATGGCCGGGATTTTAACCCATGCAAAAGCATTAGCTGCAATAACTAATCCATCAGTAAATTCTTACAAAAGATTAGTGCCTGGTTGGGAAGCTCCAGTTTATATTTCATGGGCAAATTTCAATCGATCAACTCTTATTAGAATACCACCTGGAAAAAATAAAGCAGCACGTTTAGAATATCGTCCAACTGATGGTTCATGTAATTTCTATCTAGCTTATGCAGGACTATTTTCTACAGGATTAGACGGCATTAATAGAAAGCTTGACCCGCCTACAGCGGTAGAGGAAAATATCTATGCAATGAGTGATGAGGAACGAAGTAGGAGAGGGATAGAGGTTCTTCCTGGAAATCTAGGAGAAGCCTTGAAAGAGCTTGATAATGATGTTTATTTTGAAAAAACTTTAGGATCTGCCTTCTGCAACAGCTATAAGAAAATAAAAAGGAAAGAATGGAAAAATTTTAGTGTATATGTACATGAATGGGAAAGAAAACAGTATCTAGATGTCTAAAAGCTATTCGAGGTTATAAAAATGAATAATCAAGCCGATTTTGCCATAATTAATGCTAATGAGCTTGTTACTTTGCAAGGATCCAGTGAAAAACCTAAAATTAAGAAAAATATGAGAATACTTAAGATTATTAAAGATGGAGCGGTTGCAGTCAAAGATGGAAGAATAATTGATGTTGGCTCCACAAAAGAAGTCCTCGATAAACTTGAAAAAGGATACAAAACTTTCGATGCAGAAGGTAAGTTGGTTACACCCGGATTAATTGATCCTCATGTTCATCTAGTTTTTGCAGGAACAAGGGAAGATGAGCTTGAAAAAATGGCTGTGTTAGGGATTACATATCTTGAAATTAAAGAACAAGGAGGAGGGATGAATAAATCTCTCAAATTAACTGCTGAAACCAGTTTTAATGACCAAGTTAAAATTACTTCAAAAATTCTGAATAAAATGCTATTATATGGGACTACAACTATAGAAGCAAAAAGTGGGTATGAAATGACATTTGAGGGGGAAATCAAACAACTAGAAATAATTAAGACTCTTAATAAAACCCATGCTATTGATCTGGTTCCTACTTTTCTTGCACAGGGTATCCCACCTAAATACGAACAGAACGTGGATGATTTAGTTAATGAAATTGTCGAAAAATGGATACCAGAAATCGCTAAACGAAAATTAGCTGAATATGCTGATGTTTTCTGTGAAAAAGGATACTATAATCTCTCCCAAACAAGAAAAATACTAGAATCAGCGCGGAGAAATGGTTTGAAGTTAAGAAACCATTGTGATTGGCTTGCTCATAGTGGTGGAACACGCTTATCTGCAGATATTGGTGATATTGTATCAGCAGATCATCTTATATGGACTCCTATTGAAGAAGCTGAAGAACTCAAGAAACACGGAACGATCGTGGTCCTTTTACCTACTTCCCCATTTTGTTATGTTGGAAAATATGCAAACGCTCGTGAAATGATTGAAAGAGGTTTACCCATTGCGTTGGCAACCGATGTAAGCGCAGCTAATTTATGTGAATCAATGCAAATGATGATGACTTTGGCAGTACTTCGTATGAAAATGACTGCAGCCGAAGCACTCACCGCTGCTACCATTAATGCCGCTCATTCAATAAACAGAGCTCATGAAATTGGATCCTTAGAAGTAGGAAAAAAGGCAGATATAGTCATATTTTCTGCTCCAAACCATAGATTTTTCCCGTACAATTATGGAGTAAATCTTACTGAAAAAGTATTCAAAGATGGACAATTAGTTGTGGATGATGGAAGATTAAAAGACTTTACTTAATATATCTCAATCTTCTAAGTGTTAGTTAACATAGATAAAATAAACAGTACGGGTATCGGGGATAATAGTAAAGCGATTAATGTAGTATAGACTGATTGGAAAACTTCGTGATTTCTGAAAAAAGTAACAAGAATCATTGTAGTTTTAATTAATAATAGACATAATAAAATAATTATGAAGAATGACCTCGAGAAAAAATAATTCCTTGATATGAACCTCTTCTGCGTTAAATTTTACATACCATGTAGAAAGGACTGGTAATGAATAATCGAATAGGGTGACTACATTACTATCCTCTAAATGTACTTCAACCCATGAGTGCCATTTTCCAAACACAACGTAACTATGATAATTCAATCTCTCCAATAGACTGGCTGTTACTATCGCAATACCATCACAATCATCTCCTCTTTCTAAAACTTTGGAAATGGTTGGGATATGTTCCCATGCCAAATAATTATCGATATCAGTAATATAGGGAATTTTATATTCAATGAAAGTTTCTAGAACTCTTAACTCTTTCTCTTCAGCCGATTTATTTGATACATATTCTAACCGAGATTCTATTTCAAAAAACTCTCTAAATTCCACTTCTAGTTGCTGAATATGAAGATTATCAGGTTGAATACCTTGATTTAAAGCAATACGATGATATGCTTGTTCAGGCCAAGCAATGGGATTTGGATTAAAACCAGTAAGAATATATAATCCAGTAAGTAAAACTGCAATTAGAAGTTCCTTATTTGTAATTATTTGTTTTCTCATCATTAATTTTTTCAACATTCTCAAACTAATTATGTCTGCAAATAATAAAAATCCTACCTATATGTGCAAACATCCAAAGAAATAAAAAATTTTTACATTGGAAGATCGTAGAAACCTAGCAAAATTTTAAGTAGAATCCTCAGATGTCTTCAAGGAGTCTTTTTTTCGGATTTCTTCTAGTTTTTTCCTTGCTTCTTGATGTGATGCAATAAGCCGTTCCTTATATTTCTCTTCTAATCTTTCTTTCATTTCGACGGTGAATAGTTCTCGCTTGGGTTTACCTTTCGATGCTACTTGGTATCTAGTATAATAATGAACTGCTAATCCAGCAAAAACTACAGTTAATATAAATAGAAAAGGGATTATTTCTGTATACTTTCTCATATCTGGTACATGACTGAATTCTGGGTCGAAATTGATCAGAGATTTATATAAAATGAATGCTTGTCGATATGCTTCTTTATAATCCATAGAATTATATGCGTCAACTATTTCGTTGTACTCCTGCTCTCTAACATTAAAGAAGTTAACTATACTAGCAGAATAAACCTTATTTCTACTCCCTTGTACTGCTTGTAGGATTTTTGTTTGGGAGGAGCTAAGAAGTGAATCAATATATGCTCTTAAAAAATTATCTTTGGAGAATATGCTGAATTTACTGGATTCTGTATAATGAGCCATAACATCATCAATAAAGTTCCCTACCTCGCCATATTGAAATGGATGCATTACTGAAAGTTTATGACCTGTTTCATGAATGATTCTATTGCTCAAGCCATGAGTTCTCTGAGGATTCGATCTATTTCCATATATATATTCAAAATTTTGACTTATTAAAGCTAAAGGTGAATTAAAATCATTACGTGGGGGTATCCCTAGTAATATAGGTTCAATATGAGCTTTTTCTGAAATTCCAAATAGTGCGTCATCAAAAATAAATGAATAAGTCTGAAATTGCACCGTGTAATATGAGGAGGTGAAATTATAAGGTAAATATTTACCTCTATTAGAAGATAAGTATTGATACACGGGCTCGAGATCGACAGCATACTTTGCATCTATTAATGATTTAAAATCACCCATAAATACAAGAGATTGGTGAATGATGGAATTTAGTATTGGTAAATCAGTTAAATTAATAAAATTCACATTAATTTTCATATTAATGAGAGGATGAAGTTCTCTAAGTGTGTTAAGAATATATTCCTCATTAATTACCCAAGAAAGATTTTCTACAGTGTAATCGGAAAGATTATTGACCACTAGTATATCAATATAATATTGTATTCCTGTAGAAACGTCTCCAATGGGAATTAAAGGAATAGTTGTAGGATTTTGAACCCAAAGATTCCTTTCAATTTCATAAATCCATTCTGATAAATATGAAGATAGCTTACTAAGACCGTAATCAGTTGAAAAATCATACAATCTCCCCATATCTTGTAGGGTACTATTCTCACCAGCATCATGCAAGATATAAGAATCAGCTGAAAGATCTAGGTAATACGTACGATTTTGAGACCCATAACCAATCATATAATTTTTCCGAAGAAGAGCTCCCGAGTCAGGGTCGATATAAGATTGATTATACCAGTGTTGGGGAAAACTTTCGTCATCTAAGCGTGACATGTTCGCAATGATTAAGGTATATCCTGGTGATGGTAATTCTCCAAAATATGTATCATAATTATCTTTGAGCCAATTTATTGTTCCATTAGCAGGGATAAATCGTCCAGTATAGTTGAATTCACGTGGATTTATCCTTCTATATCTATTGCTTGTACCATCATCATCAGATAAAGTATCAGGGATTGCTGAAGAATTAAGAAAACTATAGAAGTTTTCATCAAATGAATTCGATGCAGATTCAAAAGAATGGTATATTCGAAATGATTTGCTAATAATATTTTGAGAAAAAGGAGAACTATCCAAGTATGAATTGTAAAGTCCCGAAGGGGTTATTAGTGAATCCATCAAACTATTATCAAACCCTGTGAAGATTATACGAGAGAAGAGAGTATTATTTGGAGATAGTTCTGGTACATCATAATTATAACCAGAAACAGTTGAATAAGTATTGAAACATATTGATAGGACAAGACAGATACCTAATAAAGTAGAATTATTTCTCATTTTTGATCTGGAAACCATTTCTATTGAGTCTTCCTATAATTGGTTAAGCTTAAGTTAATTTAAGTGTTATTCATAAATCGCAACTATTAATGCAAACTACTATTTCTCATCAAACCTGTCATCAAAAGACAGAAAACGATGAAGATAAAAAAAAGAAGATGATTAGTTGAAGATACCAGCTCTACTGATGCAAAAACAGAGAAAGAATCAGTAGGAAAATTCTGATTCTTCTAAAGGAAAATGACATGCCACAAAGTGATCAGGAGAGATTTCTTCGAATGGAGGTTCTTTTTTTCCACAAATAGATTTCCCATAAATACACCTAGGAGAGAATCGACAACCTTTAGGAGGAAAGATGGGACTTGGTACATCTCCACGGAGGATCAAACGATTCATTTTTCGTTGAATATCTAGGCTAGGAACTGCGGAAATAAGTGCTTCAGTGTACGGATGTGCTAGATTTTTGAATAATTCTTCAGTAGGAGCTTTTTCTACCAATTTACCAACATACATTACTGCTACTGATTTACTAAGATGTCTTACAACACCAAGATCATGTGCAACAACTAGGTACGTTAATTTTAATTCCCTCTGTAAATCTTGTAACAGATTAAGGATTTGTGCTTGGATTGAAACATCTAAAGCAGATACAGGTTCATCAGCAACTATTAATTTAGGATTTAATGCAAGTGCACGCGCAACACCGATTCTTTGACGTTGTCCTCCAGAAAATTCATGTGGAAATCGATAATAATGATCAGGCGCAAGCCCAACAGTCCTCAAAAGATTGAAGACAATTTCAGATCTTTCAGAGGGACTTCCAACATTGTGAGCAACTAAGGGTTCTCCAATAATATCACCAACCTTCATTCGAGGGTCTAATGATGCCCATGGATCCTGAAACACAATTTGAAGATCTCTTCTAACTCTACGCATTTTTCGTCCTTGAAGATTAGTAATGTCAGTTCCATCAAATATAATTTGGCCACTTGTGGGATTATATAATCTTAGAATACACCTAGCAACAGTAGTTTTTCCACAGCCACTTTCGCCTACTAGACCAAGTGTTTCTCCACGTTTGATTGCGAAGCTTACATCATCAACAGCACGAAGTGTGAAAGTTTTTGATGAAAACATACTACGAGTGATATCAAAGTACATCTTCAAGTTATTTACTTCAACAATATTATTGGGTCTCTCCATTTCAATCATAATAGTAATATCTCCTTGATTTCTAGGTGTGTAAATGACAGCTGGTTGAATGTCCTTTTTCAATCTGAATTGTCTTTGGATATACTTCTTTACATATTTGTTTGGCTTTAGAACATCTAGGATGAAAAGGACATCCTGAAGGGGGGTTGATTAAATCCGGAACATCACCAGGAATAGGAACAAGGCGATCTGTCCTTTCGTTGATTTTTGGGATAGAGGCATGTAATCCAAGAGTATAAGGATGCATTGGATCTTCAAAAATTTGTTCAACTGTACCATATTCAACAATGTGTCCTGCGTACATTACTGCTGTTTTATCAGCAAGTTCAATAACAAGACCTAGATTGTGGGTAATTAAGATGAGCGATGTTTGGAGTTCTGATATCAGATTTTTCAGAATGTCCAATATTTGTGCTTGAATGGTCACGTCTAATGCTGTAGTAGGTTCATCTGCAATTAATAAATTAGGATTGCAGGATAAAGCCATCGCAATTCCTACTCGTTGTCTCATACCACCACTTAGATGATGGGGATAATTTTCAACACGTTCTTCGGGACTGGGTAGACCGACAAGGCTGAAATATTCAACAACCTTCTGTCTGACTTCATCTTTAGACAACTTCTGATGTAATGATATTGTTTCCGCTACTTGCTCTCCTACTGTTAATACAGGATTGAGAGACGTCATAGGATCCTGAAAAATCATAGATATTCTATTACCTCTTATATTACGCATTTGTTTTAGAGGTATTCGTAGTAGATCTGTTCCATCAAAATTTATTGTACCAGATTCTATTTTTCCCGGGGGAGATGGAATCAACCGCATAATTGAAAGTGCGGAAACACTTTTTCCACAACCACTTTCACCTACTAGGCCTAAGCTTTCGCCACGATTGATAGTGTATGTTACACCATCAACAGCTTTAACTGTACCCTTTTTTGTATAGAAATATGTTCTAAGATCTTCAATTTCTAGTAACGCTGTTGTTGCCATTATTAAACATCTCTTGTTCTTGGATCTAATACGTCACGAAGCCAATCACCTATTAAATTAAATCCTAGCACAACAAAAAATATTGCTAAGCCTGGAAAGAATGCTGTCCACCAATTACTGAAAAACTGATTCCGATTCTGATTTAAATCCCCGCCCCAATCTGGTTCATTCGGTCGTGCCCCGAGACCTATAAAGCTCAACCCCGCAGTACTCAGAATAGCCCCACCGATGCCCATTGTGGCATAAACAAGAATTATTGGGAACACATTAGGAAGTATATGTTTTCCTATAATTCGTGTTTCGCTGGCACCTGTAGCTCTAGCTGCGTCAATGAAATCCATTTCTCTTACTGCTAAGATTGATCCTCGAAGGACCCGCGCATAACCGGGTATACTCATAAATCCTATGAAAAACATGGCAATCAATAGATTATATTTACCTCCAGTGTTCCATGGTTGTTCTTGTAATGCTGCAACAATGATTAGTAACATGAAAAAACTGGGAATAGCCATCCAGGCATCAATAATTCGCATGAGGATATTATCTACAGAGCCTCCAAGATATCCAGATACCGCACCTATTATAAAACCTCCAACCAGTCCAACAGCAATTGTGATAATACCAGCCATGGCAGCACTTCTAGATCCCCAGATTAATCGTGAAAAGACATCCTGGCCCCACATATCTGTCCCCAAAAAATGAGGAACATCTATTTTTAGAAGATTCCATATAGATGCAGGCACTTGACTACCTATTCCTGATTTTGGAGTTAACGGTTCTTGAAAAGAGTCAAATCCTTCTGTATAATCATCATAGGTTGGATGATAAGGCGCCATAACATCTGCAAATATAGCGATACTATAAAAGGAAATAATGATTATAAAACCTATTAGTGCACTCCAATTTGTGACTAATGACTTGAAATAAGCCCACATTCTGTATCTAAATGCTCGTTCTCTTTTAACCTGAGCAATTAATTCTTGTTGTGTTAAAGTACTCAAACCCATAAAAAAACCTCATTTTATCTTAACCGTAACGAATTCTCGGGTCTAAATAGGCGTAAGCGATATCTACAACAAGATTCATCATGATTAGAAGTGTAGAACTGAAAATCACGACACCCATAATGACAGGATAATTCTTTTGGAGTAACGCATAGTATCCATAACGACCCATACCAGGCCAAGCAAAAATTGTCTCCATAATCAAAGAACCACCAAATAATCCGACTAAATCTAAACCAATTACTGTAATAACTGGAATTAATGCGTTTTTAAGTGCATGTTTATAGATTACAACCTTTTCAGCAAGCCCTTTGGAGCGTGCTGTCGTAATATAATCCTGTCGAATGACTTCTAGCATACTCGACCGCGTTATTCGGGCATAAAATCCTGCGGACGCAATACCCATAGAAATGCCAGGAATTACAAGGCGCCCTATAGGATTTGCGTTAGGACGATATCCAGGTGTAATAAAACCACCGTGTAGTGGATATAAATCAATGGCGAGTATTTGAATAATAATAAATGCAAACCAATATGTTGGAGTAGAATAGAGAGCGAGTGTTACAAAAACTAACCCACGATCAGTTCGTGTATTATGTTTCATGGCTGAAATGATTCCAACAATGATTCCAGTCAGCGTAGCGAACAATAGAGCCGTGGTTGTCAGTTGTAATGTTGAAGGAAATAACTCTAACATCTCTTGAATCACAGGTCTATGGGTGAACCAATTAGTACCGAAATCACCTACAGCGAGATGAGCAAGCCAGATAAGGTATTGAATATAAATAGGATGGTTTAAACCTAATTCTTCTCTGATTGCTTCATATTGACGTTGAGCTTCTTCTACATCTTCTATAGAGAGTTCTCCTTGTCGCATTAGAACATCAGGTGAACGAACATCACCATATATTAAAGTTACAGGATCACCAACAGCTATTGCTGCAGAGCTAAAAGTAATCATAGTCACTACGATTAATAAAACTGGGGCAAGCATTAAGCGTTTTACAACATATCCTCTGAGACTCATAAATATCACCAGTACTTATTTTCTATTCTTGGAATTAACAGCAAAATATCCTCTCTTTACGAAATTGAAAACAATCTCATTTCAATTAACTTAGTCAATTTTTGCCATTAACAAAAAATTTATTAATTAATACTGTTAATATGATGTTCTTTGTCTTTAATTTATATTCTTCCTATCAAAAAAGTGATAGAATTGTTTCAAACATTATATAACCAATTACTATTAATATTACTATTAATCTTCTGAGTTATCATTTCAACAACTGAAAACTGAGGTTCGCATTCATCCTAATGCTCTGAAACAGTTAAAAGAAATAAATTCTGGACATATTGCTCCTCTTTCTACGGTTCTTGTTAACTGGTTAAATACTTTAAATAATATGAGACTCACGTTCAGGGATTTTTCATTCCCTTGTATCAAGAAATTAAGCGTAAAAGAGGTACCTGTTTCAAAAAAAAAGAAAAAAAGGGGTAGAATTTGCTTATTCCCAATAGCAATAAGCAAGATCCCAATAGCCGTTAGCTGCGGGTAAGAAGTTTTTCAGATGTTCATTGTGGGCGTAAGAATCGTAATCCCATATGAATGGAATATATGATAACATATCATTAGTCCATATTCTTCCGGCTTCTTCACATGCTTCTACGTATTGTGGATCACTAGGACCCCACAGTGGGTACGGAGCTGGTAGTCTTTCATCTACTATTTCAGGCATATGTCCAAAATAAGAGTAATAATCCGTGAATCCAATACCACCATCGGCTAGAGCAAATTGGATTTCATATTCTTCGTTATAGATGGCAGTATCACCACCGTTATACATCCAGAAAAGAGCACCACCATAAAGAACCCATTGTTGCAAACTCTCGTGGTGATATCCAGAACCTCCTACAGCCATATCCCAGGTTGGACCACTGAAGTCTGGGTCTGCAGTGCCATTTACGGCATGACCGACGTCATAGTCAAAAAGTGGTGAATCATAATCTTCCGAAATAGCTTTCATATATCGGGTTCGATCGAGCATGATCGATTCGACATAGATTCCGATATTTTCTAAATCCTTAGCGACAGCGATTCCTTGGTTCACTTTATAAGGTTCAGCAGTATCTACAACCATCTTGAAGACATGACCTCGTGATTCGGCTTCACCATCACCATCCGCGTCAGTTTCATTCAAGTAGGGGCCATATCCAAATCTATTGTATTTATCACCTGAGAATTTAGCTGTACCATTTGGGTAAGTTGCAGTATAACCATTATCCTCAAGAATTTGAATTGCTTTAGCGGGGTTTGTATCCATAGTGTAATAATCTGAAGTATCTAGAGTGGGATAAGCCTCTGATGCCCAATCAGGGTAAAAGCTTGTACGTTCTGCAGCAATACCACCCTTTACATTCTCAACGATGTTTGTACGATTTATAGCATGAGCTAGTACTTTTCTAAACCATATTTCGCTGAAAGGATAGTTTCCTGGACCACCAAAAGGCACGGGGAAATCACCCTGAGCATTTATATTTAGCATCCAACTAGTGATAGTACTTCTAGTGAAAGCTGTGAAACCTGCTTTATTCTCAAATTCAGTGACTTGATCTATATCATCCATTGGACTTGTAGTTGCATCAACACCCCTAGTTTCTAATTCCACTAGAGCCATTGCTGGTTCAGGTATAATACGAATTTGAATTTCTTCGAATGCATTCTCAACTGAGGGGTAAGTGATATTATTTCCGAAATTATCAATAAAGGTTTCACCCCAACCAAACCAGTCATCAAATCGGGTAAAGGAAATGTGATCCTGGGGTTTATGTTCTTTAAACATGTAAGGACCGCATGATACTGGAGCTAGTGAGAAAGCTTCAATCAAATCAATTTGAGTAACGTTGGAATCAGTATATAATCCGTGTGATCCTTCTGGAACAAGCATATATCTATTCCAATGACCAATACCATTGAAAAAGAAGTCTGATTCAGGCAACCTTGGATCAGCGCCACCAGATCCTATTGTGAATATTAATCCTTCACCGTTGGGATCATCTGCCGGGAAAGAGAAATCAAATTCGTCCATAATATCATCCAGAGAGTCAGATAAATTAACTGTCCCTGGGGATGCAATTACTCCTAATCCATCATTAACAGCATTACTTGCAACAAAGGAATATAGGATACTGCTTGCAGTAATAGCTGAGCCATCATGGAATGTTAGTCCTTCTCTGAGTTCAAATTCATACGCAGTATAATTTCCTGAAATATCTTTTACTGATTTAGCTACTGCAGGGTACCACGCTGTTGTTTCTCCGGGGGTACGTCGTACGAGTTTTCCTTGCCATTGAGCTCCTACATAAGCGTCATATGCAGAGCTGTATAGTGCATAGCGATTATCGATATGGTCAATAGATGACCCCATCTGTACAATTAGTATTTTATGGGCCTCTGGAGCCGATGTACAACCACTAAAAAGGGAAATGGCAAAGACCCCGATTAACATTAGTGCTATACGATATTTACCATTCATTTTTTTATTTCTCCATAACACATATACCTCTAACAATCTCATTATTATTTTTAGATCTAAACTATGAAAGAATACGAAATGGATATTTAGCTATATCGATTTTAATATAACTAGATTACACTGTAGATTGAAACTAATCTTCATAGATTGAAACTAATCTTCATGAATAGAAATCATTAAAGATATGTGCAAGACATTAAATATTAGCACTGGTTTTTTATATTTATCGAACGGAAGAAAAGAGCTGAATTAATATTTATTTTAAGGAAGAAGAATACCTTTTTTCAATTTTAATATAGAAATACAATATCAATATTGTTGCAGCAATAATAAAGTCTTTATTTTGTATACAAAGAAAATATTTATTTGATTGGAACATGAAACGAATGCAAAAATGGAAATTTCTCCTAGATATTATCGTGCTCAGCATCGGATACGCATTAATTTTTACAGGACTAGTTTTCTTTGTTTTTCCTCTGGATTTAAGACACATTAGAACTCTATCTGAACTTATTACGGCTGCTTTAGGCGCAGCTCTTTTCTTCGGAGCATTTAGTGGATTTACTATTGGATTTATAGCAAGTACTTGGGTAAATCGTCTTGAATTTCATTCTCAAATAACAATTGGGATGTTTACGGGGATTCTTGTTGCAATCATTGGTTCAATTTTTTTTCCTCCACTAGCTGCGTTCATAAGACTTTATTATTTTAGATTGAATCCAGTAGACTTTATTGGAGATCTCTCCCTTCTTGCTAATTACTCTATGATTGGAGTAATTTCTGGTACGTTCTCAGCCACTTTATCTGGTATCTTAGGAGGTCTGATCTCTCCCTCAATATATTGAAAAAAATAAAATTCTTATACGAAATAACCGTTCCTTTTTTAATAGGTATCTATTAGCAAATATAGCTTTTTAGAGCTTTTTGTTACTAGTGACTATCCATTCAAGAAAACTTGAACAAAGGCTCCACCAGGACAGTTGGGTGGGATTCCTGTACCCATATAGGACACAGGCTTTGCATAGCTGATTTGATAGCGATTTTGACGCTGTTATTGATACATTCCTTATTAAGTGTAAAAAAAGGAAAGGAAATTCTGTTATAGAAAGCTACATTTTGCTAGATTTTCCTAGAAATCCTTCAGTAGTTCAGAAACCTGTTTCAAAGAAATATTTATCAGAAAAAGAAGAAGAGGGAAATAAAAATGATCCTCAGTTTTTATCTACCGTTCTGATACCTAGGCTTTTATTGCACGCCGTTCTGAAAGACTTACCCAACAAGGACAGTTAGGGCCTTTTCGGACCTATCGTCATTGGTGCTTGTCTTCCTGCTTCATTGAGACGTGCCTGTAAATCTACAGGGCTTACCGTCTCTTCACAGGCGTTTAACGTCTCCGCAGAACTCTCGGCGACGGGAATAACAGGAATAACCTGAGAGAGGATAAAGAAATAGAAATACTGCTCTAAATTTAACGCAGCATTATAATCGCGATCCAATTTTAGCCCACAAAAGGGACAACAAAAGATGCGATCATTTAAGGTCAAATCCTGATGATACATCAAACAATTGGAGCACAGTTTGGAAGAAGGAAACCAGCGGTCTGCCTCAACCAATAAAGTCCCGTATTTAGCACTTTTATACACGAGCAATTGCTGAAACTCACCATGAGCGAGGTCAGCCCAGTAACGACTTTGTTTTTTGCTTTTTATCAGGCCTTTCACGTATAAATCCTCTACTACCAGCACGTCGTGGTTTTTGACGAGGGTATGCGAGAGTTTGTGCTGAAAATCCTTCCGAGTATTTGTTACTTTAGCATGAAATTTTGCCAGCTTCTGCGCAGATTTACGGCGATTTTTGGAGCCTGGTCTTTTGCGACTATGAGCTTTCGAAAGACGTCGGATCTTCTTTAAACGTTTGAGTAGAAACCGAGGTTTAGGAACTGGGATCCCTGATGATAGAGTGGCGAAGCGTGCTAACCCTGCATCCAGTCCCAGGACTTTTTCATAACCGCGAACAGGAATAACGCGCTCTTCTTCGACTGTGAAAGCGACATACCATTTGTTGGCAGTCCGAGAGACAGTTGCACTTAAAATCCGAGCAGTCGGTGGTAAATTAAGCTTTTCTTTCACCCGTAACAATCCCAGCCGGGGGAGTTGCACTCGTTTCGTCCGGGGAAGGATTTTGAGAGTGCCGGTTAATCGAAAGCTATCTTTCGCTTTATACTTCTTTTT
>SDBT01010837.1_pt1 | contig 14696 bp, 29 predicted proteins | sample 2277101 | NCBI WGS metagenome assembly SDBT01 (sample SAMN10404973, study PRJNA504765) | marine sediment metagenome | isolation source: marine sediment core GS10_PC15, 103 cmbsf | place: Arctic Ocean: Southern Knipovich Ridge | collected 2010
TGCACGCCAACCAGTACGCCAGCGTCCGCGTTTTTGGTAAGGACTTTTACGACGAAGCAACTACCCGTGAGATTCTCACAAGTGGTCTATTTGGTCACTTATGGACCGCTGATATTCATGTCTCATCCAAGATGGACCCAGATGCAGTCCTTATAGTTGCATCACCGGACACAGTTGGAGCGTTTCCAATCAGGCAGGATATTACAGTGCTTCCAGCCGACGATCCAAAAAAATTACGCCTCGGCTGGGTAATTTATGAGGAAGTTGGAATTGTGGTCGTGAACGACTATGCCGTATCAAAAATAGAAGTTACGAGTGGAACATGATTCTGCTGTTGCTTCTTCTGCATAGTCATCGAGACTACCTGAACTAAAACGAGGGAGGGGCTAAATGCCCCTCCCTTTGTTTTTGTTGGAGGCGACGGGAATCGAACCCGCATTTCCTGGATGATGAGCCAAGTGTCTTTCCCAAAAGCGCCCCCGAATTGCCCACTGTTAGCGCAGTGGGCATATTTTTTGGGGAACATCTATTTACCCCCAATTAAGAGAATAATCCTACATACATTAATGTTAAAATTCTTTGTATTTTGACAAGTTGGTGGTCACTTCTGGATCAAAACGTGTATAATGAAACAGGAGAAATAACATGGGAAGACCACCAACATCAAAGCCAAAGCAATGCCTGAATTGTGGAACAACATTTATGGTAAAACCTTCGCGATGGGAAAGGGAAAAATGTTGTAAAAAGAAATGTTCTAACGAATATCGAAATAAACATGGGATGAGCGAAGAAACCAAACGCAAGATTAGCGAAGCAAAGGGCGGGATAAAGAAAGACAAACGAATTTGTGTAGAATGTGGCAAAGAATTTGAGGTGGAATCTTGGCGCAAGAATAGGTTTCACAACAAAGAATGTTCTATGAGACATATCGGTAAGCGTTCCCATTCTAACACTTATCGCAAATTACTGCCACCAGATGATCTTAAGATCCTGTCAGCCAATAAGAAACAGCAACAAACCCTCAAAAAACGATTTGCCGATGGAGACCTAAAGATTTGGAACAAGGATCTTACCAAAGAGAATGACGAACGAGTCGCCAAATACGTCAAGACTCAGACCGAGATTCGTAATACTGAAGGCCCCGACAAAGAAGCATGGAAAGCCGCCATGTCCAAAGGACAAGTCAAAGCTCATGCCGCAGGCAAATATCCATTCAAGTTCACCAAACCAGAAAAGGTAACTTGGGCACACCTTGAATCCTTGGGTCTCACCGTCAAACCTTATTCCGAAAAATCAGATGATGATCCTGAGAACACTTGGTATCACCAATATCCTTTTTTTGATGCTTTTGTCCCAGACTTTGCTTGCCCCGGCTTGAGGGGTATAATAGAGGTAGACGGGTGCATGATTCACGGGCATGATTTGTCCAAGTGTAAGCACCGGACGGCTAAGTATGGTTGGACGAAAATTGCTGTGGGCAACCAGAAACGTGATCGACGCAAGCACTCGATGTATCATCGTAAGGGATGGAAGTGGGCGAATGTATGGGAGTGCGAAGCTGATCTTGGTGATTTTCACCGGATTGAACAGTATTTGTTAGGAGAAATGAAATAAATTATGATTCTGTAACAATCAAAGACTTGAAGGCTGTTGATTTTGAAATGTTAACAAAGGAGGAAAATGGTTTTTTATTGCTTTTGAAGCATCTTACACTGCTAAGTCCAATCCTAAAAACTGCTTTTGTAAAGGATACGAAGGATACGAAAAATCTGAACAAGAGTCACTGATGTATTATGGAATAAAGAATAAGGGTGGTTGGTATTTTCATTTTGAAGCAAGAGGAAGCTTGTAATTCTGCTGCGCCAACGGAGGAATAAGAAATGAAAGAGTATAGATGCCCAGTTTGTGCTTCAGAGCATATGACATCAGGTGACATAGACTTTGGTGATTGGTCTGAGATCATGGTTTCTATGAAGTGCGATAAGTGTCTTGCATTCTGGAAAGCTCATTTTGTTTTCCAAGAGGACGTGGAAATTCTTGATGGTGAGAGCGGAGAAAAATTTTAGGAAGAAACAATGAAAGTCAAGTTGGTAAAAAATGTTTTTGGTTGTGGAACGTTAGTAGGAGAAACTGGAACTGTTCTTTCTTATTGGAGGGGCAGATACAGGGTGCAGTTTCCCAACACAAGCGCCCCAGTCACAGTTTGGGAAGATGAGATTGAGGTTCCTATATGTGTAGAATATTGGAAATGGACCAAGCTCGGTTTTGGCCGGTTGGTTGATTTCTTATGGGTTTGTGTCGGGTTGCTTTTGTTTTTCACCTATGGAGTTATATTTTCCCAAATAATGGTGTACTTCGGTCTTTTCGGGTAGTAAGGGATGGAAGAAATGATTGAAATAGAAAGAGAAGGAGCAAATTAAAGATGACACCTGATAAATATAAACCATATACTATAGAAGAATTAGAGGATAATCTGCGTAAAGGCGTGAAACCTAAATTCTCCTTGCGAAGATTGCGATACGGAATAGGAGCTTGGCTGGTGCGTATTTTCGTCAAGATTATAGGGTGGTTCTATGAAGTAAAGAAGCGGCCAGCCAATAAAACTGATCCGTCTAAGGGACACATTATCGCAATTGAGGGTATGACATATACCATTGAGTTCTGGGACGAGGAACTGAGATTTAACTCGAAGAATATGGTTATTAGTGCCGAAGGTGCTAAGCAGAGATATTGCTCTTAGTAAAGGAAAAGAATGATGATAATTGATGTACAACCGAAAGCGGCAAACGCAACAAAGTGTGATACTCATGTTTTTGTATCTGATTTAGAAGAATTGGGCATTTATGATGCTCAGCATCGCACACAAGAATTTCTTCTTGATATAGGTACTGCGTCAACTCGGCAGGAATTTGCCAAAGTCATATTGGAATCTCTGGGCAGGGACAAGGCATCTTGTATTAACATTGTTCCTGAATGGATGGGATTGGAGCAAACACTTGTTGCTGGTCATCATGTTGTTTATCGGAATGGTGATATTCCCCACCATCTTAGGTTTAAGATGACTCTTGAGTCGTATAGTTTAGAGTTATTGAAAGAAGCTGCGAATGCGGTGCAAGATGGCATACGAGAAGGTTGCATCATGAAGTGGTTCTATGATTTAATAGAGATTGAAGACGAGTGTGAAAAATGATAATTGACATAACACAGCCTGATATTTTTGCAGAGCTTAGGGTGTCTGCTGAAAGATTTACTCGGGGTTGTTTATTAGCAAGCGTCTATGGTCGCGGTGATTGTGAGCATGCAGTTGGTTTGCCTGATGTTGAGGATCAGAAAACGACAGACGAATATGGTCGGCCTCTGCGGATTCGATCGCCACGCCAACAAATCTCGCACCAACCTGGTTGAACCTTATGTTGTTTTATGCCAATCCCGTCCCTGGTGCGACGTGGGTAAACCAATGATAATTGATTTAACACGCGATGAAAAACGCCAGATTGCAGTGCAATGCGCTCATTCCGCAGTGCCGTTATGTCCCAATCCTTGGGCGGAAATGTGTACTATAGTGGACGAATTAATGAGAGAATATTGGATTCCGGAAGAGAAACATGGAACAAAAAGTAATCAAAGAACTTCTTGAGTATATAAGGCACAAACCTGGTTGTGGATTGAATGTTGTTCCTTACGAATCATACATTAGTGATTATGGATCAACGCATATAACAGATAGTGGTTGTGCGACAACTGATAAGTGTACATGTGGATTGATTGAAATTCTTGAAAGGGTTAAGTCGCCACCAAAACCAAAAGGGGTGGCGGGTACATATGTAGATCATATTCAAGGATCTAATATGGCTTTATTTGAATGCTCTGGATGTGGCAGAAGATGGGTTACTTCTTCATCAACTCATTGTGAATGTAATTTAGAGGAGAGGGTCGCAGAACTGGAGGGTTCTGCTGTTAAGTGTGGTTCTGCTATTGGTTGTGAACATGCCAATGAGATGCCAGTTCAATGTCCATGTGATGATGATTGTTATTGTAAGCAACATTCTTGTAAGAAGGGAACAAAATGAAAGTACCTGATGACCATAATGAGATCCTGTCAAAGTATATAGATAATCCAGAAGTTGTCTCTGTTGTTCATTTTGATGAACGTGATAGATACGTTGTACGTTCTACTGATGATGATTTTATTGTGGAAATTATCACAGCAGGACAGTTTGTTGGTTTTCATCGTATTGCCAGATAGGAGAAACAAAATGAAGATTAGTGAAATCGAGAAGCACAAGATTAGTATTCTTCCTAAGAATGATATAATTGATGGAAGGAAAAGTGGGTTCATGAGAATGGATCTCAGCCCTGATCATTTTACTATAGCGAAGGTCAATGACGGTTATGAGGTTCGTACTGGGTGTAGTGCTTGGTCTCTCAACGATTATCGTTTGATGGTTTTGACTGAGGTAGAAGTAGATGATAATTGACATAACACTAATAAAGTATAATAAGTGGTGTTCTCAGAAAGCTATTCGAGACATTAAGAAACAATTAGCGGCCGCTGCTAATGATCCTAATTTGACTATAATAACGAGTCATCATTGGCCAATAGAGGTTAAGCCCCAGCTTCCTCCTTTCAAAGTCGCTGATTTTGATGTTCCCGATACGATTGTAGATGGCAGATACGAGACTACTAACTCGGGTGATTTTCATCGGGAATATCTTAAGAATCTGACAATGAACTGGCCGGATGATCCAGATTTAGGAGAAATCGAATGAAGTTGATTTTGGTAAGACACGGCGAGAGTCAGGGTAATGTTGACCATGATGTCTACAAAAACACCCGAAACTGCGACATTAAACTCTCGGAGCGTGGAGTAGATCAGTGCAACAATATTGCCAATTTACTTAGCGAGAATCTGGAAACCGAGGAAGGTGCAATAAGCATATTTTCTTCTCCTTTTCGGCGTGCTGTTGATACGGCGTCAATAATAATCAAAGAACTTAATAGACCATATATAAAATTGCGTAAACACTTTTTGTTATGCGAGCAGGATTATGGGACTGCTTTGGGATGCGATTCGTTAGATGATTTTTGTGCCACTAACGAAAAAGAAAAACTACTCTATGACCAAGCGGGAGCAGTCAACTACACAATTCCAAGGGGCGAAAGCCTTCGAGATGTTTATGTTCGTTGTGGATTATTTATGGAGAGGAACATATGGTTTCCTTCTTCTGATTGTGTCATTATTGTGGCTCATAAGGGTACTTGCAATATGCTTGAGGCATATTTGTTGAATGATGGTGATCCGAAGATGGGTCGATGGTGGAATGCAGAGGCAAGAGTATATTCAGTTTGTAGTTCGGATCGTTTTGCTGAGTTGCTCAAGGGATTGAAGAGGGAGATAAAATGATAGTTGACATAACAACAGACATCAATATCCGGGAATTGTTGATAAAGGGGGCACTCGACAAGTACCATCCTTGGTTTGGTCATATTAGTTTGCCTTGGATGTCGGAAGAAAAGACCAAACAGGCATATACAGACATGGCGAAACACAATGAAAAATATATCACATGTGTTAGTTCTATAAATAGGCTGTTAAAAGAACTGTATTATGAGCAAGAAGATTGAGAAAATAATCGGTGATTTCAAGTCCAAGGAAGCGGCCATGTTGTGTAAGACACGGCTGGAGTCGATGTCACCGTGGCATCTGTATCTATTTTGCAGTTTTATTAATCGTGCTCCTGAATTTCGTCGAGCGATACGACTCCCAAAAACAACTCAGATTATTTTTTGGATGATACAAGATCCGTTCAGGGTCGTGGAATTGATAGCCTTTAAGTTGAGGTTGGGAAAGCCTTGGTTGTGGGGGAGTTTGTATAATTAAGCATGATGAATGAGACAAAAACGATGGTGGGGCAATTATCTCAGCACAACAATGAAGAGATATATTACATGCAATGAATGTGGGCATGAGTTCGATCTATTTAATGAAGAAGTTCTTGTGGACTTCAACACCAATAGTAGTGTGCTGTCCAGAATGCCCACTAGGAGGCAAAGATGATCATTGATATAGACAAGAAGATTGAGGGTTTTGGTGATGGAACACCCAACATTGGTAAGGTGGGAGCTTATGTTAAGATTGAGTTTGATACTGGTCACAAACTCAGCATGTATGTTGATGAGATAGATGTGACCATAAAGACCGACATCGTATCGCAGGGAGAAGGCATACCAATGATTGGTGATAAACACTTAACGTTGTCGGGTACTAAATACCGAGCGCAAATAGGAGCACAAAATGTCTGATTTTCCTGCTGTATTGCCTGAAGAATATTTGCCAATAATCAAAGCAGCAGCCCGTACTAAACAGGGCAAAATTGCCCTGTTGGCAACCATGAGGAGTTTCCCCAACACTGTTTCTGATTTGGAAAAGAGCAGCTATGTTCCAAGAAACTCTGCTTTGTGTTTTACTGATCCTGACAAACTCGGAGCGTTAGGTATTGTTGAAGGATGGCATATCGACGGCTCGCCGTCCGCGACTCTTCTGTATGGAGGTCCAAGATGGTATTGTTAATTCAGCCGGACTATTACGCTTGGCAAAAGGGGATTGAGGATTGATAACATTGAAAATTCCTGAGCGTTCAAATGACACTTATGGGTGGATTTTGTATCTGCAAGATGGGGATGAAATCGAGTTTGTCGGTAACTGTCCTTTTAATTGGGACCATCGACACTTACACATATATAGTGAGACGAGCAAACAATATGTCTTTCGTCTCGTCGATGTTGCCCGTTTAGATCAGGTAGTGTTTAGATTCCCGAGAGAAGGGGGAGTTGGGGCAATGTCTGTCATAGAGACATTCTGTTTTGAGTAAGAATTATGTACGTGAAATTTCCTGCTATTACCGGTAATTGGATAGTCGATCAAACGATAGCTAACACCAAATCCATGCATCCTAACTATGAGTTCAGCCATATATTGGATGGGTCACGGTGTCGCATAGACATAACTAAAGAATGGTGGAACTCATATAATGGTTCGTTGTTTATCATTTTCGAAAACAACGAGCATGAGGTTGTGGAGACCTTGATCTCATGCAAACATGAATGGAAACACACTCCACCTACGAGAAAACAAGTGATTGATGTACTATACGATATGGAAACCCAAGATCCTGATGATCTTTTTGCTTTAGCAATTCTTGCTTCACATCCCGAAGTCAATCTTAGATCGGTCTGTCTAACTCCTGGTAGTGAACTACAGGTTGGAATTCTAACAAAGGCGTTAGAGAGACTGGAGAGAACTGATGTTCGAATTGGGGCATTTGATACAAGTCATCCCAAGGATTGTGTTTCTTCTTGGTGGACCAACTTCCTTGGAGAACCAAAGCATTTTATGGCAATAGAGGGAGTCTATCTCTACCATGATGAAATCAGGACTTGTCCAGATCTGACGATTGTGACTGGTGGTCCTCTCAAAAATTTAGGAAGACTTCTTCGCGAATTCGATGGAGTACGCATTGCTCGCTGGGTAGCTCAGGGAGGATTCGCTGGTGATGGTGTGGTCCCTGCCCAACATCGTTTAGCGAAATTCGCTGGACGGGAGACATGTCCTACGTTCAATTTTAATGGAGATCCTCGTTCTGCGCTTGCTGCTTTATCATATGACAATTTTGGTTGTAGAATGCTGGTATCGAAGAATGTTTGTCATGGTTTAGTTTATGATCGTGATATGCATGATCGTCTTGCTCCTTATAAGGATCGCAATGCGGGTCTGCAATTGATTTATGAAGGCATGGACAACTACTTACGGAAGCACTCTTCAGGTATGTTCCATGATCCATTAGCTGTATGTGCTGCGATCAATCCGAATATCATTACATTTAAGGAAGTGGAGATGTTTCGGGTAAAAGGGGAATGGGGAAGCCGGTTATGTGACGACACTGGTACTTTTATCAGCATAATTGCTAATCATGACGAATTTTTTGAAACAATGATAGGAGAACAATAATGATTGCTAATTTAGAAAAGATCGACCTTGGAGATGATGGTTTCTTGCTTGTGCGCTTAGGAGCAGACAGCCGTCCATGTACCACAGCGGATATTGATGAGATGAAACAACTGTTGAGCGAAATGGAATTCCTAAAAGATCGGCAAGCTATTGTGACACATCACAACATTGACATGCAATGGATCAGCAAAAAAGAACCGATCAGGTTTACGGAACGGCCAGACTTAGCTGAGGCAAGAAGGCAAATAGAGCTTGCTGCTAAAGATCCTAGCTTGACTGTTGTGGCACGTACTTGGACTACACCGCCGAATGACGAAGATTTCGGTTGCCCAGAAGAAGAAGGAGAGGATATCTGCTAGGATGAGGATCCCGATTGTGTAAATCCTGACAAGTGCAATCCACACGTTCTAATTCCTAATTTCTAATGGCTAGAGACAGAGAAGATTGGGTAGATAAGGATAGCTCGGCCCGGATTATGTCGAGATGGCCTGACTGGAAATTACGTTGGGCATACAGCATGTTTCGACCCGAGGGCTGGACTGGTTCTGATAAAGATTATGAGCAATGGAAGTGCGATATTATGGAGGACTCTTTTGCAACTTGTTTCGAGATTCTTGCAGAAGAGGAAAGAGCCTGTAAAAACGATTCCACTTTCTTCCCATTGGATCGTGCCAGGAGACAACTAGAGGGTGAATAAAAGGTAGATATTGTTAGGACTCTCAAATTATGAAATATAACGCGGTTTTATTCGATTGGCACGGCACACTATACAAACATGGATTCCCGCCATTTGTGCGACAGCTTGTAAGTGATTTATTTCACTCCGGTTATAGGCTTGGTATCATCAGCAATAGTCATCGTTATGGTGATGCTAGATGGGTTCGCAGAAAGTTAGGGTCGGAAGATTTAGCTCAATTCTTTGAATGTGTCGTCAGCACTGGAGCGTTTTTGGGGAATACATCAAGTGGTTGTCATAAACCTAATCCTGAAGTTTATATGCGTGTATCTAGTTTCCTGGGTGTGTCTTGTGATCAATGTTTATTTTTAGGGGATTCATATAATTGTGATGTGCTAGCTCCAAGAATGCTCGGGATGTATTCCATAGAAGTAGATTGTGATCAGGATTACACCAAACGGTTATGGGATGCCCTGGAGGATTCACCCACTCATAAACGACTGAATCTTATTACTACATACCTGAGAGAGAAGGATCATATCCAAATTCATATGCGTGATTTAACAGAACCTCTTTCATTGGGAGAAAGAATACTGTTGGGTACGGATGAATTTGTTGTGACAGTCGTTGATTCTGATTTCACCAAGAAGGACATTTTGTCTAACACTGACAGGCGAATATCTATTCAGGTGAAACCGGTAAAGGATTAAAAATGAGAGCAAATAAAAAATCAACACAACCAGGCATATGGGGACCAAAGGTTGACATACTCCGTGAGGCCCTAAAAACACAAGATGGCATTGATCTAATCTGTGAGCAAACGGGTGAAGGCATAAGAGAAACTCTGAATGAGTATAATAAGAAAGAGTCATTGTCAGACATCGAGTTATTTGTACTGGCGACGGTCGTGGATATTGAATCTGGAAGGCCGCGACCCAGGACCATAAAAAGGAGATTGAAAATGAACAAGAAAACTGACACAGAAAGAGTAAAGCATAATGTAGTCGCAAGCAAGGTCAAGAAAGACGACTTGATGGCTTTTGTATATTATGCAAAAGTCAAAGAGACCAAGCCTAACCGATTAGAACTACATAATCTAGATGCCGATATGGATTTTGGTGTGGATGGCAATAGACTAATTGAATGTAGTTGCTCTGCGGACCAGTATCACGAAGAAATCAAAGTAACCAAAACTAAAGCAGCCGAACTTCTTATTTCTTCACACAACCGGCCTCTGACTGTTTGTTTTGAGAAGCAGGATGGGGAAGAGAGAGTTTTGCGTGGCCGCTTGATCACTCCAGAGCCACTATTGGGCCGCAGCAAGGTCGAAGATCTTGATGTGACTGGAGGTCATCGCATGCGACTGGTTGATCATCGGACAATCAAGCATCTCATCGTGGATGGTGTTAAATACATTGTTAAGTAGGAGATTGATATGATACTGGATACGTGTAAGGACAAGACTCCTGAGATTTTGCCAGATGGTTTTTATTTGATGGACGGGAGGCTACAGTTCATTTTTGACCACAAAATAGGTCCATCCATTTTCTTTCCAAAAGGGGACAAGAATTGGGTGCGGATCTATGAGAAAAGCTCTGTCATTCTGGAACGGATCTCCCTCCTAACGCATTACCGATAAGCGTTGAAGATGCGTTAAAACAACGCCCACACGTACTGGATAGTCTAGAGCGCGAAATTGATTGCTTAACTGAGAAGACACGCATGTTGCAAAAATGTTTAGACGCTATGGGTTCAAAATGCCAAAAACACCTAAAGCCATGACTCAACTTCCTGATGGTCGATAGGTTCCTGCTCAGCCTATACCTTACTTTCGTGATACACGACCTGTGTGAAGCTGTGGCATATTGCCGTTGCTATTCGGTATGCGTTTTTCACAAAGACGGGTCTATTGTATTTTTTCCGGGAAAAGAATGATAGAAAAGTAATAGATGCCTGGCATGCCATCGATGACAAAATGGAAGCACGGATAGAGAACCCTACACAGATAAGGATGAGAAGTGACATTCATGGTGATAGATACATACCAAATTAACTCGGACAAATTAAGTGCCTCAGAAGCATTGTATGGATTCGCAGGTTGGTTAACTTCACAAAGTTCGCCAGTAACAATGTCTTCACATCACAATTGCTCTATTGTCGCTGATATGGTAAAACGGTTTTGTGATGCAAACAAGCTGCATGATCCTGTAGATGGTTGGGACCAGCATTTGAAACATCCAGGATCAGTTTGGCATCCGTAGTTCTACTCGTGTCGCGCAGATCTTTGGCTTGGGATCTTCGCCACATATGTAGTATACTACAAGCAGGCTGCCATCTTCATTCTCTACCCAACCTGTGTATCCAAAGTCATAAAGATTATCTCTTTTTTCGGAATCAATCACATAGGTTTCCCATGTATCATGTTTAATGAAGAGACTAATTGCTCTATTGAGAGTATCTCGATATGTGCCTATGATAGCATTTTCATAAGGGGGGTGTTGCTTTACTCCCGCTACTATGCGATGAGCGGTTATGGGAATTGGTTGTAGTACTGACCATTTCCTTCCGTCACTAGATGTGGAAAAATGAGCAATGGCTTCGGGGTTTACATTGTCTCTCATGAAGCATGTTAGACCATCGTTGTGGTTGACAATGCTTCCTTCGCATGGAAGTAGTGTGCCATTGGAAGCTATAGTAGAACGATCTCGCCAATGAATGCCTTTGTCGCGTGAGTGAGCTACCATTTGTACAAGGAGATCTTGATCGCAATGCCTACCAACTCGGGGTTCTATAACGTGATATCCCAGCATCCACTCATTATCATATTCGATGATATGGTCTGGCACCATTCCCTGTATTTGCAAGTCTGTGGGGTCTAGTATCTCCAGTTTATCGGAGATAGGCCAGTAATAAATGCCCCAATTTGCTCGTCCCTCCATTGGGGAAGTTTTAATGTCGCACAACAGATAGAGCTGACCACCCACTTTTCCAACCCGAGGGCAATTAAACACGAACCCATGATGCTGGATTGATGAGGATAAGCTATCAAATCTTTCCCATTCCACCCCATCGCTGGAGCGTTGTAGGACAATCGTGGATTCAGTGGGATGATGCTTCGGAGCTTCCCGATAGACACAGAGATACTCTCCTTGTGGAGTTATAGTCACATCAGGGAAGGACAAATAGTTCTTGGGATCACGAGCAATTGTAATTGGCTTTGCCACAAACATGTTCTATTATACATAGAAACGACCGTCGATCCAGGCAAGCGGCTTCATGTCTTATAAAAGGGGGATGTTGTTCGTTATGTGGATACAAAAAATCATTAGCGGCATTAGATTTTCATCACCGATCACGACAGGAGAAGAAATTTGCCATATCAGGAAGCAGTATAATCAACAGAAAATGGAAAGATGTAATCGCAGAGATGAAGAAATGCGACTTAGTTTGTGCCAATTGTCATAGAGAGATAGAATTTCCTTACGCTGCTTTAAGTTCTGCAAAAATATCTGGAAGAGATCGCTGATCAGGAAGCGGTCTGCCTTGATTTTTAGAGACAACAGGGAAGACATTGGATTTTTGTCGAAAATCTTTTTCGTCATTTAATATGAGCAAATAGCGCATGATAAGTGAATCTGTTGGCGGGAAGTTGCCTTCCAATACTACGCACAATCGTTCAACCATTTTCCCTTGGTCATAAACAGAAGTTATGCCATGCCCTGGAAGGATCTGGTAAACCAACCCGCTCTTTGCTCTGACCGTGATGAAACCATTCCGCAGAAAGGCTCGGAATTTGGCGTCGCCCAGAACCCGGTGAAGCGTTTCGCGTGCTCTGCCTTCTCTGCCATCAGACGCGACCTGGAGGGGTCGCCGGATGGAATCCCGAGGGGTGAGAATCATCGGGGCTTGTCTGTCACGGATAATTTGCTTAATCCGTTCTTCTGGAGTGGGAGGCTCTGAATGGAAAACTTTCCATTCACCTAAAACCGATCCAGTCTCTTCCCACCCTGTACTGTAAAGGTTGGACTTGTCGCCATATGTGATGTACTTCTCTCGCTCCAGAACGGTGGTGTCAAGATAGTTAGTGGCGACAAAAGTCCCACCGTAAGTGACATCGGACTTATCGCTCTTGGTGATTTCCCCCCTGTCATTATTATCCCAGCGATAAGTTGCGGTGTTGATGTAACTGTCCAGGACGCTTCCTGTAGTTATGTTCTCATATCTTGGGTGATAGATGATGGTGCTCATTTTAGACTCCACAATTAACCCCCACGAATTGGAGCGACTTCCATAAAGATCACTTCCCCAGCATGTGGATCGAATTCGCTCATTACATCGGACGATGCGTTCCCTCCCGTCCCTACCTTATAGGGGACCATCCCTTGTTTCAGAAGAGAATTAAACAGCGAGCGGGCAGAGTTGATGTCTCCGATATTGTTGGGTCGCCAGACAACGCGTTCGTCACCCTTGTCTTGGCTTAGAATGCGAAAACAGCCTTCTTCCGCACTGGGTTGTTCTCCATCCGCAAGAATGCGCAAATCATCTGGGATGGGTACGTCAACTTTGGTAAAAGTCCGAACTGATCGTTCTTTTGTCGTTGTCATGATGGTGGAGTTACTCCATGTATTTCGAACCATCTCTCTTTTAAAAAGTCACGGCGACCGCTGATAACATGGGCGTCTCGCTCATTAAACAAGCTCATACCTCGTCGCTTGTCCATCGCTTTCTGCATTTTGTGGGCAGATTTAGTAGAAGGTATGTCACTCCATGCTGAGATCGGAGGTCGCAGGCGTTCTTTGGGTCTACCGTTGGTTTTGTATCTGCCTTGCTCTATGATTCTGCCATCTTTGATATTGCGTTGATGTTCATGTTTACATTTAGGGCAGACAACTTCTACCACACCATTTATGCCAGGATTGAGTTGAACGAGGATGTATCCTCCACAGCCTCCTCCTGATTTGGCGCAATAGAATTCCTGGTAGACACGTTCCATTACTTGATCTTGTATGCGAAGTCGTTGAGATCTGCGAAGCTCGGATCAACGCTTACTGATTTAACTTCGATATCCACTTTGACAACATGATTCTCAAGCCGACCAGAGATAACTACCACTGTTCCGGCTTTTTCATCTATGAAGGTTAATCGGCGATTTCGTTCACAAATTGATGGTCGATGTCGATTCCATCCTTCCCAGAATTCGGCAACTGGAACTGCCACTCTGAGTTTGGCAATATCGTCATGAAAATGAATCACTCCATTCTTTTCATGATATCTCACCGGATGCATCTGGAAAGAAGCAGAAGCAGAAGCAGGAGCACGAGCACGAGCAGGAGCAAAGGTTTTGCTGGGAGCTTGCTTGCTCACGTTATGAACTTTTTCATGTTGACCGCCCATAGGTTAGGTCTCCTTTCTCTCCGGGAATATACTAAGCAGAGATCTCATTGTCAAGGGCTATTTGAAGTTTTTCTAGGGCAGTCTTTTGAATCTGTCGGATACGCTCTTTACTGACTCGTCGGTGCTTGGCAACATCGGATAGGATCATCGGTGGTGTGTTAAATCCCTCCAGAGGGATTCCATAGCGTTTGCTGATAACCTCTATTTCTGCTTCTGTGAGATACTGAGTTCCTCTCTGGAGAATCTTTCTGAGACGTTCCAGCAAATACTCTTCGTTAGGATCCCGTTCTTCGGATGTGACTACATCTCCTGGATCTGCCCCACTTATGATTTCCAGTCGATTTTTCTTTGGCAAAAGCTTATAGAAACGCCTGATAATAGCATGACATGCGTATGTGCTGAATCTCCACCCTCGCCACGGATCAAAACATTCGGCGGCGTTCAGTAATGCGACCCGTCCAACACAACGCATTTCGTCTACATCTGTCCGGATTGAGGAATTCCCGATGCACTTGCAGACTAACCGCAGGTTGGCTGAGGCGATCCGGTTACGGATGACTTTGAATGTTCTTGCAAGTCTCAGTTGTTCTTTGCTTGGTGCCCGGTTAATGATGGTC
>SDBT01010838.1_pt1 | contig 14696 bp, 36 predicted proteins | sample 2277101 | NCBI WGS metagenome assembly SDBT01 (sample SAMN10404973, study PRJNA504765) | marine sediment metagenome | isolation source: marine sediment core GS10_PC15, 103 cmbsf | place: Arctic Ocean: Southern Knipovich Ridge | collected 2010
GTTTTTTATTTTCAGGATATATATCAGTTGTAGCGATTGCCATTTCATATTCGTTTGGTGTCATTTTCAATCACTAATCCTGTCAAATCTTGACCACCATTTTTCAAAAGCCTTGTCATTATAATTGACTTTTCCATTAATTCCAACTCCTAATTTTAATTGATGATAAACTAATTCAGTTTGAAATCTCATTAGTTTTAACTGCTCATTTGAATGACATTCAATTTTGGATAATGTAATCTCAATATCAGATAATTTAAGATATATTTTTTCTTTTTCTAATAGTTTAACTTTTTTATTTAATAATGATCTTGATTGTTTTTCAAATAATTGTTTTTCAACAGCTAGAAGTTCATGCAAGGTTTCTAAATATTCTTCTATCAATTTAACTTAAACCTACAATTTTTACATGTTATACTATCTCTTGTACCTTCAAAAATTCCTTCTGGAAAAAGTTTAGTAACATTTCCTACTGCATACATACATGCCATATACCCCCCTTGTACCAAGTGAACTATACCACTGGTTGATTTGTATAACTTAATCATTTTTTTAACTTACTCCATTTTGATTTTGGGATTGATAATTTAAAATTCCATCCATCAGTGAAGGTAAAATGAATCATGTTTAAGTTATTTTTCAAAAGATACTTTTTCATATCTTCAATTACATCTGCATATTTTTGATCAAAGGTTTTAATCAAATATCAAACCTCTTTATTGTTTTATTCAAGTCATTGATTATTTTTTCATGCTTGTTGATTCTTTCCAAATATTTTTCATCCTTGGTATTCTTGTATTCCTCTCTTGCCTTTTTAACAATTTTCTGATTCTTTTTTACCAATATTTTTAAAACCCATGTGCCAGCCATTAGTTGTGCATACCCCCAAACTGTAATTCTTTTTTTGATAGATTTCTATCAATAAGAAAAATGGCTATTGAAAATCCATAAGACATACCACCTATAATTAACACTGATCTTAAACTCATATCAAAACAGATTTGTTGTTGAAAATTATTATGATAAACCTCGTCACATTTCCAAAAAGGTGTTGTATCATTTAGCATTAATATAATTATTATAGTTCCTATTAATGACAAAAAAATACTACACCAATAAAATTTCATCATTTACTCTCCTTCATTATCTTATTGAGTTTTTTCAAATTTGTAATCTCCCTTGTCTTTTGGTGCATGTACCCATCAAACGGATTATCTGGATGTACTAACGCATATGAAATAATATCGCCAGTTATCTTTATACAAATTTCCTTTTCTACAAATGAATCCAAAATCCTGTACATGCTTGCACGATCATATTCCAACGTCTGATATAGTGTTGCCACCCTCAAATTCATATTTGAATTAAGTAACGCCAAAGTTCTAGCTTCTCTTTCTGGAAATACCAATAACAGTTGTTTGACCAGTTCTTCATTCTGTACAAGTAAGTTTTTCTGTTTGATTAAACCCAAATCAACCTTCAAATTTTCAAGGCAGGCAAAAAGATATGTCCTTGTATGTTCAGTAGCATTTGTAGCCTCTTTTTCAAGATATAACAAGTGTTGCATTTTTAAGGTTCTTAATTCAAGGTTCAAATTTTTTCTCCTTTATCCATACAGGTAAGTGATTTTCCTCTTTGAAATCAACCAGTTCATTTTTTATCTCTATACAATCAGCTATTTCGTCTATAGATTCCTCAGTGAACCCAAAATACCTTAGCCTATTTCCAAAAGATACAGGATCTAATTTCATTCCGTTTTCCCTTTTTCCGTAAAGTCTATCTTTAGTTCACTTGCAACCCTTCTGACATTTGGTCTAGGTACATCCAAGTCATTTACAACCATTGTATAAATTTCACTTTTGTTTGTATAGCCTTCAGAGATGTATTTCTTTATTGCCGATTCTATTATTTTATCTTGGCTCATTTTTTATCTCCTTGCGTACATGTATGATTATTATTTTCAAATGAATATACATTTCCTGAAGATTCACATATTTCTTTAATCCATTCCTCATCCGTCAATGATTTTTCATTTAATCCACCTATTCCACTACAATCATTTTGTTTACACCATTCTCTCTCAAATTCAAAATGATTACAAATAATTAAATCAGCATCATCACAAATATGAAATTCAGGTTGATGATTTTCAATACCAACTACCAGTAATGCCATCACTACAACCGTTACAGTTATTCCAATGCCAAACTTTGATTCAAATCTCATTTCTCATTCCATTTTTTATTTTTACATTTAGGACAAATGGTTGGCAAACTCTTACCCCAATCAGATCGTGGTGGCCAATGATGATCACATTTATTGCATACAAAAGTTTTGGATCTAATAACTGCCATCAGTGTTACTCCATTCCTTATGTTGATGTACTCCACACATTCCACAAACCCTATATTCGGATTTCTCTAAACTGACCAAATCTTTTATACTATATTTATAATACCAATCATGATCATTTTCTTCACAGTCTGTGGTCATGCCAAATCCTCTTTTTTAAATTTAAAATCTACTACCAATGCTGGATCTACCAATTTAATTATCTCCAACTCCAATGTTGCTCTTTTTAATCTATTTGATTCGGCAAGTTCATTGGCAATTTTTTCCAAAAAAATTACCGTTGCAGTTCCTTGATACTTGGATTCTAAATCATGATCACCATAACCATGAATTAATTTATCAATACTATATTTCCCCATTACGTAAAAGGTAGTTTAGATGTTAATAAGGATTACCCATTGGACTGTTTTCAAAAAAATCATCCCAAGTTTCAGGATGAAGTTTCATATCAATTATCATTACTGGAAATAGAATAATTAGAAAAGCAGTACGCCCAATCTCTTTTATCAGTTCAAACATTTTCTTTCTTCTAGTTTAGCTGGTATAAGAGATAAAAACAATACTGTAAACCCAACAGCAAATATAGGTAATGTAATATTTTCACTCATATTAAAAAACAGGGTTGAATATCCAGATCCAAATATCAATACAAGTGATGTAAACAATAAAATCCAGTATGGATAATTAGATAAAGTTAGCATGATTAGGTTTTGGTATCGGTTTATAATTGGGATCTTTAATTGCACCATCAATACTGGCATTTCTAGGAGATAGCCAGCAAGGGCGACAGTTCACTGGATTTAGATTTTTCATAAAAGCATCCACATTCATTGATGTAACAATTTCATTCAGTGTGCTGTTTTTTAGATTGGCATATTCAAATTTTTTATTATACTTCATAATACAGCATGGATATAGACCACCATCAGCACCAATCGCTACAACGAACCGTTGAAAATGGCACGTATTAAAATCATTTTTCTGAGTGTATGTTTGTATTCTGTTCTTTTCATTGAATACCTTAAAGTCCTCTGTGTCCAGTTCCTTTTGTAGTCTTGGTATTAAATCACCAATATGTTCAATCTGTTCCTTGGTTAGACCAGCAGTTCCTTGTCTGTCATACATCCATGAAAATCTTATATGATTTACCTTTAGTGAAGCAAAAAGCCTTGCAGCATTTTCAATATCATCTATGTTTTCAGGTGTAATAATAAATGATATTCCAACAATCAGTTCTTTTCTTTTACCATCCAATATCTTTTTAAGATTGTTCAGCCTTTTTTCAAAATCTTCATTAGGTGTACGATGAATTTTTTTATGTGTATCTTGATTGCTTGCATCCATTGACAGCCGAATCCATAACCCATATTTTTTTACCATTCCAATTATCTCATCATTCAATCTACTGCCATTTGTAACTAGCCCAATATCCAAACCATATTTCCCACACTCACGATAAAATTCAGTAAATTTTGGATGTAAAGTCGGTTCGCCACCACCAGTTATTTCGATTGCTGGTATTCCAGCATCGACCATTTGTTGTGGAATTGAAAGTAAAATATCATTGTCAATCCTAGACTGGATTGAAGGTATTCCTATTGCCCTGTTTTCAGTTGAACCAGGTTTGGCCTGAATCAATTCCGTCATTTCATTGTTATATCCATCCTCTTTTCGATAACTGCAAAAACTGCAGTTGTCATTACAAAATGCCTCTGGATCAATTTGAATCTCAGTTGGAATTATCATCTGTCCTTTTTTTAACAACTCTATCTTTTCCTTATGGTATAATGCCTTTGATAATGAATATTCTAAAACGTTACTCAATTTAAAAGCCTCATAATCTTATCATTAAATTCAGATATATCAAACTTGCTAATATGCTTTTTCAAATAGTCTATACGATGATCATAATTACCACTAACTGCATTGCATAATTTGGACACAGCACTATCAATATCATTTGCAGTATATCTTAATTCTTCAGGTGGTACGGTTTCAGGATGTGCCGAATTATTTGGAACTATTGGAATACAGCCACTTGCTATTGATTCTACTACTGAAATCCCAAATGTTTCTTCTGCAGTATGAAAATAGATTTTTGACTGAGCCAATAATTCCTTTAGCTGTTCCCTAGAACCATTAGGCATTATGAATACATGTGGTTCACACATTGCTTTTATTTTATTATAATACGGTTTATTGTTATTGGAAACATTACCAAATATTACTGAATGATGATGTATCTTGTTTAATACCTCAACTGCAAATTCCAAATTTTTTTCAGGTGAAATACGACAAATCATACAATTCTGATCTTCCTTTTCTGCAGAATAGAATTAATCTATATTGACTGTTGAATAAATAACATCTATTTTACTGGACACAAACGAGGATAAATTTTCACCACTATAAATAGAATTGCTAATGTATCTAGCATTAACATTTATCTCTTTTTTATTAAATTTTTTATATGGTAAATAGTAAAATTTCCAAAATCCTTTTCGATATTTTATTGGAACATATGATGTATCAAACTCACGACCTAAATTATTTTGATCGTAAATCACAAGAGGCTTGTCAGTTTTTACATTAAGACCAGTCATTGACAAAACAGTATCACAGTCGGAATAATCAAACTTTGGCATCAGCCAATTTTTATACAGTCCTAAAAGTGGTAGGTGAATTGGAATTTTTGACTTGATCTCGATTCCAGGGAAACTTTCTTTGGGTGGTTTTGAAAATGTAAATAGGGTGATTGAATTATTATTTTTTTTTAACACCTTTATCAGTCGAACAAGTATGGCATCATTGCCACCAATAACACCTACCTGAGCCTGAACTATTCCGATTCTAATATTACCTCATCCTCATATTTACTGCAACCATCACAAAGAAACCTTCCATTCACTATTTCTATTTTTAAATTAGAACCAAAACATGTATGACAGAATCCGTTCATAGTTTAAAAAACCATCCTGAAAATAGTCAAAACTGTTAAAGTAAAAATTACTCCAAACAAAAATGTTGTGGCATCTTTTCCAAATATTTTATGATATTTTTCAAGTAATTTCATTACATACATTCTCCATTAATTATTATCATAGTTTAAAATCCTTCATAGCCTTGAATAATTCTGGATGTTTGGCCAAAAATCCAAACCCTTCCTTAATAGTCAATTTGATTTCTTCATCAATACCAATCGCCATATCTTTCATTGTGGTTTCATCAAATGGAATTTTCCGAAGTAAACAGGTAGCCATCAGTGATTGAATTTTTAAATCAAATGGAATGTCTTTTGTCATTGGATTCTGTAATATACTCATCAAATGAATTACTGCCCTTTCTCTTTCAGTAAATTCAACCATTATATTTCTCCACACCTACAATCAGGTTTACAGCGTTCACATTGACAACAACATAAATTAAATTGATCTTGCCATCCTGGATATTTTTCATTCCAAGATTCTATTTGATCCTCATTTGGATATTTACCATGTGCTTCTTCAAATGTTATTGTCATTTCTTCAACCCCCTATAGACTGACACTATTGGATTTCTAATACCATCAGGTAATCTACGTAATATTCTTCTACGTAACGGTCTTGCAGTTTCCAACTTTTTTAAATGAACCCTTTGTTCCTCACTCAGAAATTGGTAGTATTCATTTTTTAACAACTGAACTTGTGCCAAGTTCTCATTATAACTCTTGGTTGAGGTAAGCGAATCTGGATGTGTACGATATTGGATTGAATAAAATGGCAAGTGATATAATGTATATTTATGTTTGATACATGCCCTTAACCACCACTCTAAATCCTCACCAAATGGTAGTGATTTGAAAAGTCCTATCCTATCAATCATAGACTTGTGAATCAGGCTGGAACTTGCATTGCCATAAAAATTATTCATCAACTCTACATTTCTCAAATCCCTTGTCAGTTTTCTATCAGGTTCATCAAAATCCTGAATAAAATTTCCATTCTCGTCTGTTATTTTATAATCAGTATAAAAAATATAGTCTTTATGCTGTGGTGTTATTCCAATTACATTCATCATGTCTTTTAATGCATCTGGATAATTGAATTGGTCATCTGCAGACAGCCACTTGAACCAAGAACCATTCATACATTTTATTCCTTCATTTAGAGCTGAAGCTGTGCCACCATTTTTTTTATTTACAACTTTAATATTATCATTCTCATCCCAATATGATTCTGCTATTTTTTTAGAATTATCCGTACTACCATCATTAACTATTATAATCTCTTTATCTTCATACGTCTGTTCCAAACAACTATCAATACATTCAGCCAAGTATTTTTCACAATTAAAAACTGGAATCACTATGCTGATCAAGTAAACCACTTTCTCCAACCTATTGCAGTTTTATATTGATCATAATCCCATTTTGTAGTCAAGACTGTTTTTTGATAGAATATATCGCCTACTCTAAGCCATGTAGGTCTAAAAGCAATTATTAACAGAGGAATAACCATAATGTAACCTATAGTCCTACTGAGTGGTATTCCTGAAATTGTATCTACCTGTTCTGAAACTGTTTTATCCCATATTATAATTACCATTAAAACGAAAACGACACCCATTCCAATAAAAAATGGTTTTCGATATTGGCTTTTGAGTTTTTCAACCCTTGCTATTTTTACAACATCTTCATGTCCATAATTACTCATTAGAAATCACAACTCCAACATGAGCCTTTGCCTGTTTTCCAATGCTGTCCATTAAGACACCATTCCCAACCTGACTTTTTAAATTCATCTCCAATATAGTTTAGCTCTTTAAGCCATAATTCATCTTGACAATCCCCCCCGTCATAATAAACATAACCAAACATTTGATCTTCCCACCATTCATATATCATGGTAATGGTATGTCCTGTTTTTCAGCTCGTCTTATAAATTTCATAAATACATTTCTACTTGGAATAGGATGAACCAACCATTCCCCACCAAAAGATCTAAAATATAATACCCCATTTATCCATGCTTCAATATCAAAACTATTCGGTTTTGGTTTTGCATACGTTTCAGCTTCTAATTCGGATCTATAATTAACTTCATAATATGGTTCTAGTACAAGTTTTACAGGTGAAATTTTAATAGAGATGTTATCAGTAATTATTATTTTATCATTCATATTTTTTTAATCCCCTGTCCATCAATGTATTCCTTATCAAGATGTTCAAAACAATCTTGACAGTATGCTTGTATTCCATCTCTATCTTCATAAATAATTTCTTCAGTTTGACAATAATCACAAACGTTCATTTCTTTAATCCCCTATCCATCAATGTATTCATTCCTTCAGCAAAAAATCTCCCCAAACTGATCCTCGTACTTTTAAAAGTAATAAATTCCTCATACATCTTTTGAATTTCTAATGAGTTGTGTGTTTTTAAGCCTTTTTGTATCTTTTCAAAATCTATTGGTATATTAAACTGGTTTCTAAACATTGTAAAGAACCATCCAGTCTTTAAATCAGTATATGCTAATGGATCTACATCTTGCACATGTCTTATTCCACCCTTGTCATACATTTGTAAGTCAGGCCAAAAGTTTGATACTGCCATATCAACTTCGGTATAGCCCAGTTTTGCCAGATAGATGTTATGAATACAGAGTTTTTGAAATATATGTTCCTGATTTGTATATGGTTTCAATTTCTTTTGATCTGATTTTTCTTCAACCCAGCCCTGGTATTTTCCATAATTATAGACCAAGGATTTGATCCCATTACTGATTGGTGAATGAGAAGCAATAAAAATCCGTATCTCATCTTTCTCTGAATGATTATTCTGTATCTTTATTATATTATCTTTTGACTGATAGACAGTTGATTCCCCATCCTGTTTTATTATAGATATGCCATCATGTATTGCAAACGCTACAGTTGGTTCTTTGATACGTTCAAAAAGCATAATGTATCTTCCCTGACTAGGGGAATTTGATATGGATTTTAATATGAAAAATGGTTTCATTGCATTTCTAAATGCCTCATCATTAAAATTTTTCCTTAGATGTTTTGGTATGGCATCCTTCATTATCTTACAGTTCATTCCAGTTGGTGCTTCAATCAAAACAAGACCTGAACTGATTGCTGCCAACTTTATAATGAATGACCAGTCACCACACTCACGATACATATAGTGCATTACATTACCCATCATAATTCTGTCATACTTTTTGTCTGGATTGTACTCTCTGAATGTAGATAGTTGTGTATTGATTCCTAAATTTTTGCAAAGTCTAACATAACTATCTTGATTATCTATTGCCTCTACTTCCATACATCTCTTTTTTGCAAGCAAGGAAAAGAACCCCTTGTTACAGCCAATATCTAAGAATCGTTTTCCATTAAAAATTTGGTTTGGTATTAATCTCATTCTCTTTCTTAAAGCACCAACTGGTTCTAGTCTTTCCAAATTGTATTGATGTGTTGGTGGATAATCTATTGCATCAATTTCTTCTTGGCTCATTTAATTGGACACCACCCACAAATTTTACAGATTGGAAAGCCTATATCATCAAAATAATGAATAGAACTATTAATTTCATGTGTCCAAACTCCATTCTTTTTTGCTTCTGCAACTCTTGGATCGTCAGGTCGGACTTGCAAACTGACTGAATATTCACCTTGATCAATTTCTACATAATTACAATCAGGATATTCTATATGTGCCGAATCATATTCATTAACACTAAAATAGATACTCAATTACCATTTACCCCCATGCTTTTTACAAAGCCCAATAGTTTTTACAGGTCGGTTAGTACAATCTTTAACGATACAATACATTGGCGACCAACTACTATGTCTTTTATATTCAAGTTTCATACAAACGCCTCACATTTACAGCCAACACCATAACAGATCCTTTTACTTTTTTCTGTTGGTTTTGCGTGATGCCAGCCTTGTTTGTCACCACAATTTTTACAAATCTTTTGATAGTCCATTAGTCAATATCCCCCATCACATTTCCAAGATTCTGTTGTGGTAATTTCAATATGCAAGTAGCACTAACATTATCAAATCCTAAAACTTCATAATCTAATCCAACTAATTCATCAATTTTACCATAAAATTCTTTATAATTACCACTAGATATTATAATGATATTACTTCCTTTGTATTCTGTTTTTACTTCTTTTTTTCCAAACATCATTCAATATCCCCCATTGTAAAGAGCAAACTAAAAGCCCTTGCTTCAAACTGCGCACCAGTTAAGGCATTATGTGGATTGGTTTCTTTACCCATACCTAACCTTACACAAATTTTATTCAGTGATAATGATACACCAAATCTTAGATATGCTATTGTATGCAAGTCAACAGTCCTAAACATAAATGGATTTCTAATTTCACATTCTTTGAAAGCCTGATCTAAAAAATCAAAATCAAAACGTGGATTCATACCAGCAAGTACCTTAGAGGATTTACAAGTATTTACCCAATCATAAAACCTACTAATTATCTGTCTAACAGTTGGTTGAGAGTTCCATTCTTTTACATCAATGCCATTAATTTCCAATGCCTTCTTATCACATATTTTCTCACTTCTACATGCACCATAAAATGTCCTACCTGATTTCATATCAACTGCCCCGATTGATAAAAGGGAATTGACTTTAGGATCAAGACCACCTGTTTCTACATCTACTACAATAAAGTCAGTCATTTGTTCCATCCTTTAATTTTTTTAATAGAGTATGAACTAACATTATACCAGCCCCCCACTTTTCATCTCTTGGTGACATTGCACATTCTTTTTGATAAAATTGAAATGCAAACATTTCTAAAATATCTATTGCATCTTGAACTGTTTCCACTTTAAATTTTGTAGGATCAAAAGATTTGTAATCTATCATAACTTACTATCAGCAATCTCCCGTTGATATTTTAATCTCTGTGTAAATTCTGGATCATCTTTTAGTCCTACCTTTATTGCTATATCATCTACACGTTTGTAAAGTATAGCTTGTGACTTTACAGCCTCGGTTGATTTTTCATATGTCATGTTGATGTCATTTGATGTCTGTACCTTTCTAAACTTGTTTCCGACCAAGGTAAATGCTGTTACAATTCCTATGATAAAAAATGGTGCAAAAAGCCATATTGGAATTATCTCGTTTATTGTAAGATAGGAAAGCATTAAGAAGTTTGTTAGTTGTAATATTGGCGATATAGTAACGTTACCAATTCGCATTTCATTATATCTACGTTTGATGAATATTTTGCTTATCTTCATTTCTCATCCCTCATAATTAAATAATAAAAACTCGTCTTTGAACTTGCAACAAATCTTTGTACAAATTCTATATTAGGATGAGATAAAAACAAATCCATCAAGTCATGTGCAAAACATCTAGTATAATCATTATAATTTTGTTTTTCAAGTTCCTTTTGAATATCATAACCCATATCCATTATTATCACATGTCTGTCTGACAGTCTAATTATATGATTTACAAACTTGACAATATCTTCAGGCTTTACATGAAGTAATATGTTTGCACCAAAAACCAAATCAAATTTCTTACCTGGTTTGTAATCCTCTATTGATGAACAAACCCATTTGATATTTTTATTATAATATAATTTTGCCTTTTCAATCTGATCCTTACTAATATCTACTGCATGATATTCTTTTATGTTATGATTATCATTAATTATTTTTACATATCTTCCATAACCACACGCCACATCCAGCACAGTATCAAACTGTAATTTCTTTAAGAACCCTATTAAAAATTCTTTTACCATTACCGTACTTTCATCAGCCTGTTTCAAGCTTTCAACATAATGAGTTTTACCACCCTTGCCACTCCAATATTCATTCTGATCATATCTTGGTTTGAATAAATTCATGGTCTTACGTTTGATTCCAAGCCCACCTAGATTCATTTCTTATTCTCCTTGTGACAAAAACAGTTACACAGTTTTTTTGTACGCTTGAGTTTGTATATTCTCTTGCAAAATTGGTGTTCATTTCTGGAACATAGAGATGCCATCTTTCTACGTTCATCTATTGTAGTTCTTCTCATTTCAAATTCAGTTTCGTCTAAACTCATAATCCCTCATTACCTACTAGGTGAATCACTAGCATTTAACCATTCCTCGATAGGTCTGTTTTCCAATCTTTTGTCATTTCCTACTACTGTCCATCCATAAATATTGGTTCTAGCAAACAGTTCAATTTTTGACAAGTCACCACAAAGTTTTAAAATCTTATCACGAATAATATCAGGTTTTCTTGAATGTTCCCTTATCTTACTATATACAAGTTTCCTAACACTATGATCCTTTACCTCAACCTTACCTCTCGTTCCCAATAGACAATATTCAGGATTTGCCCTAGTGTAATGCCCCATTCCAACAAAATCCCTACCTTCAGTTGTCTTTTTTATCCAAACAAATCCAAAATTCTTATACTTGAATCCCCAGGACTTCATTACATCCAAACCTTCCTGAATCAATGGTTCAGTAACCCATAAGAAAAGCCAACAGTTCTCATCTGCAATTTGTTGTACAGGCAACGCTTTGATTTCTTCAACTGACATTACATCATATTTTTGGGAAGCACCCCTGTCACCTGACTTTGCCTCATCATCATATTTCCATGCTGGATCAGCGTAGATGATTTGATATTTTTTATCTGGAAAATTCATTTCAATTTCTCATTGGCAAGAAATAACTTTTCAAGTATTGGTGTCATTATTCTGCAGAAATGTAGTTCTTCAAACCAATTGTTATCCTTATAATCCAAATATTCTTGATACCAATAGTTCTCAGCAACTTCAGTATGGTATCTATTTGATTTCAACCAAATATTTTTTAAAATTACTGAACCTAGAACCACAATTATCAAATAGAATAATAATAATTCAGTCATCGTACTTTAATCCTCAAAATATGCTGACAGCAAGGACATCGAATTTTTTTTGTCTTTATCGCAATGTTACATACTACACATTTTTTAAAATCTTTTTTTCGTGCTCTGGATTTACGTGTACTTGATAAAGTTGAGCAAATTCCTTGACAACTCATATCTCAATCACCTTATGAAAAACATCATCTTCTTTTCCACTTCTACGCCAGCCATCAAATTTTAAATTTTTCAAAATCATTGGTGTTAAAATATTGGAAAAAACATCATCTGATTCTATTGATACTCTTGTAAAAATTATAATTCCAGTTCCTTTGATTTCTTCTTCGATTGAAAAGTTATGCTGTAATTCAGGCCAATCTTCTCCATAAATTTTAGCAAAAATAGTATTGAAAATATTTTTCATTCCCAATTTCTCCTACAGTTAATGTAAGTACAATGCCATTGTATGTACTTTTTTTCGTCATAAATTAAAGTACATAAGTACACATAACTAAAGTACACGTACTTTGTACTTATATCTGAGAGAAATAGGAAATATTTTTTTATCGATTTTTGTGCCTGAGATTCCAATATATTTTTCATCATATCAAGACCTCACGCCTAGCATAGTTGTGTACGGTTTTGTGTGTACAATCGGAGAGGCTTTGTGTACTTTTGTACATTATAAATTCTCCTGATTCTTGACCTTTTTAATGGGTTTAATCTCTATATTTTTAATGATATTGAACTTTACAACATAACCAAGTGATTTCAAGGTCTTTACCATTTGGTCAAAATTGATATTTTGTTGATATTTTTCCTTAAACTCTTTCACCAATCTCATAACAGAGATTTCAGATTCCTCATCACTAAACTGATAGAACTTTTCCAAGTAGCCAACTTCAGGTGAGGCTATTTCTTCCCATTCATATCGAATTATTTCTTTTGTTTCATACTTACAATCTTCATCTGGAATATTTAGAATCCAAGATACTATTGCTTCACCTTCATTCTTGACAACCTGTTCAACTAGAGTAGGATTTTCTTTATAGGCAACTGTTTTTTGGTTATGAATCAGACTTAATCGTCTTGTGTACATTGCATCCCTTTCTTCTTCAGGGATCACAGCTAGATAATTACCTGAAGCCCAAACCTTCAACTTGTTATCAAACGTAATGGTGTCTTGATGGAATCCTCTTTCCGTTTTTCGTTGTTCACCTGTGATCGTTTTCAGTGTGGTAAAGTCCTTCCATTCTTTAGGTAGATCCTGGAATACCAACACTCTTTTTCCCATGATTTTTGCACGAATAAACTTATCTTCCATAAACTGATTCAATTCAACTGTCAAAGAATAATCACCAAGTATTTCAGATATGATTGTTAATGGTGTGGACTTGCCTACACCTGAAGCACCAAAGATAACTGAGATTTTTGGATCTAAATAATTCATAAAAACTGCTTTCAGTCCAGCCTTGATACGAGGGTGTTCATCTTTAGGAACATTACCAAACATTATGTCGATAAATTTGGTTGGGTATGCATCTTCAACATAATCATAATCCTCAAATCCCATATCAGCAAGTTCTTCAGATTCCATCATTTGATGTGTTCTTATATCCAACTTTCCATTCTTAAAGAAATATAGGTTCTTGTTCGTTTCTGGAACTGGATCGGAATAACCCTTTAACTTGAATAGTACCGAACTGTATTCATGCTGTTCCATCTCTGGATATTTCTCATGCAGTTCCCTAACCAATGAGTTGTTTATTCTTTTAAGATAGCCACCCCTATCCTCAAATATCTCATCAGTATCTACATCAGAATAAAGTTTCTTTTCAGCACATAATAGTTGTGCAATCTCAGTTGTTACTAACTGATCACCTTCTTCTTTCTTTGGCCTGCCTTTACTTGCTGTCAGATTTCGTTCATAAACTTCCTCTATTTTCTTTACAATATTACTCCAAGGTCTGTCACTATACGAATTTGAAACACTCCATTTTGAATATACTACTTTGATTTTATCCTGTGCTTCTTCCCTCGATAACCCATCGGTATTACATTGGATTGCAGCACAAAAAAAGTAGTCATTTGAACTTCCTTTAAGTGGTACTTCACCTTTTAGAAACTGGTCACGCAGATACTTGTTACTGGATCTACTGTCTTTCTTTTTTCCTTCTACTCCACATGATTTACAAATAGCATCTACAAACGCATGAAAGTCCTTATCTTTTGCATTAAAGATTTTTTTTGTACCTTTGTTCTGATATTTTATATTCTGTTTAGAATCATGATCATATACTTCAGATTCAACACCAACAATATAATGATCAAACCCCTGAATCTCTATCATCTTTTTTGTTCTGACTTTATAATCAAACAGTTCTACTTTTTGTACACGCCCTGACAATCCTATAACTGGAATGTGCCAGCCATGAGGCGTTTCAATTACCATATAACCT
>SDBT01010839.1_pt1 | contig 14696 bp, 37 predicted proteins | sample 2277101 | NCBI WGS metagenome assembly SDBT01 (sample SAMN10404973, study PRJNA504765) | marine sediment metagenome | isolation source: marine sediment core GS10_PC15, 103 cmbsf | place: Arctic Ocean: Southern Knipovich Ridge | collected 2010
TGTCCGGATCCACTTTTTCCCGATTAAACATAAGCCATTGAAAAAACCTTTGTTCAAGAAAACCCATTCCCTCCCCGTCCGGCATTTCCAACCGCATCCCTGAATCACGGGAATAACTCAAGGTAAGGTTTTTAAATTTAATTTCCATTAAGCCTCCGGGTCTGTTATTTCCATTCCCATATCAGTAAAATAGGTTTGGATGTTTTCGCAAATCTTAACAGCCTCCTGGTCATCCGTCATGTCAGCATCCAAATTCTGGATATAATTGTAAGCCCGATCCAAAAGAGCCATTGCGGTTAGGTGGTCCTGGTTCACAATGCTGTGGTTTTCTGGGATTTTTTGAAGATTCGGAAAAGGGTGGTCGAATGACAAAGTATCAAAAGCCTGGTTAATCCAGTCCTTCACCTGGACTTCCTGGAAAGGGGTAAGGGGCATATTCACAAACAAATAATTTGAACCCGCGTTGGTTTTGGTTACCGCAGGTAGAACCATTTCTTCTTTTGGTTTATCCAGCCCAATTGCTTTTATGTAAGCCAAAACGCGGCACTCTTTTTTATGCGTCCCGCCGAACATTCCACACTTTGGGCATTTGGTATCATCTGCCATTTCTAATTTCCTCCAATTGGTGCCAGGCCAGCCGTAACTCTTTGGCGGCCCAGTCCAGGTCAACAATGATAGGGTTAAACGGCCTCTTTTTCAGAAGTTTCGTAGCCCCGTTTAAAACGGTTTCCAGCCGGGCGATTTTATCCGGGGGGATTGGCTTCACTTCAAGGTGTCCCCAACGTTATAATTTTTGGTCCATTGGTGACCGATAAGCCTTAAAACTTTATTGTTTTTGTCCCGAATCACAATATCAGAATCACTATTATACTCCTTATGGTCTTTCCCAATAACAATTATCGGGGGCTCCATTTTAGAAAGGTTTGATTCCCAGTCCATCCCACACCCAACCAAAACAACTACCACAATTAAATATTTAATCATTGGACACTCCTTTTTTAAATCCAATTGGCGTTAAACTTTTTTTCAAATAAAGCGGGTGCCGGGGATGCCCGTCTTTTGTGAATGCTAAGGCCATCGGACGGGGAATTAATTTCAAAACTTCTTTGGACCAATCCTTCGCCATTGGATCGGAACCCCAGCAACAAACAATCGCTTGTCTTGCGTAGAATCTAAGCCAGTTTAAATTTTTAGGGCCTATCGGATCGGCTACTTTTTTTAATTCCTTCGGATTTGTCGCGCGGTATGCAAAAAGATTTAACATAGTAAGGCCGCCAAACCCCCAATCTTTCGCAAAGCCAATGCACCTTCGGATCGTGGGGTCGTCTAAATTCGCGTCAGCCGTCGAAGGATTTAAACCAATGAAAACAACGTTTCCAATTGTTCCGTCCCAAATCCGGCTTAACCGATACCGATATTTCCCGTCGCTAGAAATTAAAGCGTCCTTTTCCATTCTAACCCCCCCCCCTTCGCGACGACGTGGTGCGTCACACGTTCAGTATTTTCGAAAACGTCACAATGACCCATTAAAAAATGGTGCTTTAATCCGATCTTGTCGAAATCACCTTCCTTGCAAAACGGACAAGTTAAATCCTCCGTTTCAACGGGCTTTTTGTCCGGGCAAGCCGCGTTTAATTTTTCCCAATCTGTTGCACTCATTTCAAAACCTCCTAAATTTTAGCGATACTTTTGGCCTGGGGAATAAAGGCTCTCCCATTCAACTTAACCGCGCCGCACTTACAGGCGGGAAGCTGTAAAGAATTAATCCCCGGATGATTTCGGAACCCAAGCTCTCTAATATCCAGAGACTTAAAGCGGTCCCAAGTGTGCCGTGCCAAGCCATCTAAACAAAGGTGCGTCCATTTTTTTAACTTCATTCCGCCCTCTTTGGTTTGGGAAAACATCTGGGGCAATCGAGATTTGTTTTAGCTTGTTGCCACCTACAAATACATTTTGGCCCCGTACTTTTTATTAAAGGGCTGTGCCTTCTTATGACTATCGCCTGGGCCTTTTTCCGAGCAATAACATAAAGACGTTCCTGCTCCTTATGAATTTCCCCATTACAGGACGGGCAAAACTTTGAAACAAAACCCCCTCCACTGCCTACCGGTTTTCCACAGGCGGTACAACTTCCTTCCATTATTCACCCTCCCAGGTTTCGGCCAAATCCCGGAACCGCTTTTCAATGTAAGCAATTTTAGGCACTGTCCGCCCCCCTGTTTTTTCGTGCCATGTTCATTGCCTCTGCAAAGTCTTTAGCCGATTCAGCGTCATTTAAAGGCAAAACAATATGGCCATCCCTTTCGACGTTCCAAATTTTTTTAGGGGGAATGCCCACGGCATCTACAACTACTTTATACATTACGCCTCCTTTGGTGGAAGTTCTTTTAATTGGCGGGTGATTTCTTTCAACAATCCTTTATAATATTCATCGTTTTTTGAAGGAAAAACATTAGGCTTATCAAATTTCAACAACCCCTCCAATACTTCCCGCTTGGCTTTGGTTTCAAGGTCTATTTTTGTAAGGGTTACCCATTGTCCGTCAGGGTGCCTAAAAACAAGCCAATCCTTAGACCCGCCCTCGGTGACAATCCCAAGTTCGGGGACAAAGCCTCCATTGTAAATTGTTTTAACTTTAACTTTTTCCATCACTCCCCCTTTGGTGGTTCAGCAATTAAAAGATTTGGCCATTTCCCCGTGGTGTGCGGGTGACAATATTTACTGTTCAGGCTAAGACAGCTTTTGTTTTCACAGTCAGGAACCGCACAGTTAGGCCAATTTGAAATATCAATCATCTCAGTTTCCATAGAATTCAAAAGGGCCCGGTTCGTTTAGTTTTTTAGCAATTATGTCCAATACACCATGTACACTTAACCCTTCTGCAAAAATTGCTTTTTTCAATCCCTCCAATAATTCCCGCTTTCCTGTTTCCGACTCCTTTTCAGAAAAACGCATGGCCTTGTAGGCGGTATCATTATACTTTGCGCCCTTTTTAATAATTTTGGCTTGCTTTCTGATATGGTCTGTTAATGGTTTCAACCAATTTTTCATAAATTTATGATCTAAACCTGGGGGTCCATTCATGCGTACTCGCCCAACAAGTAAATCAAGTACATCTTCAATGGCCTGGTTTTCCATTCCTTCCAATACGCCATCGGGCTTTTCGATTGTAAAGATTCGAGAATAAAGTTCCAAACATTTTTCTTGAAGCGGTTTTGTAATTTTATCGAGATCATTAACTCCAAAATGTTTAGTTAATTTTTTATCGCTTACCGAACAACTAATATCCCAACAACTCTGGGTCGCCTGATCCACAAATTTTTTAACATCTTCTTTCATAACGCCTCCTTTCATAACTCCTCCTTTAGTGGTTCGGGTTCCAGTTCATTAGCGGATCATAATATTTGCCATCTTGGATCATCAATGCCAAGCCAGTTTTTTAATCGAATCCAATAATAAAGCCGATCCAAGTGAGTATGAATCCCTGGAAGCCTGTAAACTTCGACAAGTTTTTCAAAACTTTTCAAAACCAATCTCTTTCCTTTCCATTACCCCCCCTTTGGTGGTTCGGGCTTGAGTTGCCAATGGGTGGCCTTGACCTTGTGATTCATTTGGCCGTACTTTAAATAATCCTCAATATGTTCGCACACCACACTCCCATCGTCATAAGCAACTAAAATGGTTTCAGGCCATTTTTCAGGATCTTCCTTTGGAGGCTCAGAAACAGGAATCCACTTAGGGGTGAAATGGGCCTTGGCTAGTTGGTAAAATTCATGAAAAATTTCCTCTTTACTTTGGCTGGGGCGAGTATACGGCATGAATCCCATCTCTACTTTTTGAGCCTTTTCCCAAAACTCTTTTTCCTCTTTAACCATCACTCCCCCTTTGGTGGTTCGGTTTCCACGTCTTCTTCTTTTTCAAAAACATCCTTCCCACAATGAGGGCATTCATCTACCCACCTGTCGGTGTCCACAGGCACCCCGCAATTTTCACAACACATAATACTCATAACCCCTCCTTTGGTGGATTAATTTTTCTTTCATGCTCCTCTAAAATTCTTTTACACGATCCGTTCAAGGCAACCACCCTTTCAATCCCGTGGTCTATAAAATCTTGAACCTCTATAAAAACACGCATGGCCATTGATTCGTGGGATTGTAAATTTCCCTGAATTATATCGCGGACCTTTTTTTTGTTTTCAAGTAACTTTTTAACTTCCTCTTGAAAAACTGTTTTTTCTTTTTCCATCACGCCTCCTTTGGTGGTGGGTTGACCAGGGTGGATCCAACGTCGGCCATAGGGTCCGGATCAATGCCATGTGGGAGCGGATGTTTCTTGCTGATTTTGTTTATGATCCGGTATATCTGGGAAATGGACATATCCATTTCACGGGCAATCAAAGTACCAGATTTGCCCCCCCGATACTTCCAGTAAATTTGTAGATCCCGTTTTTTGGTTCTGTCCGCAATCGGGGCCAGGCCATGATTTTTCCGAATCTGGTAAACTGCTTGGCGGCTAATTCCGAAATAATGACCAATGTTCGTATCGGTTATTAAGGTTTCCTGCAATTTAATAACGGCCTCAATGGTCATAATTCCCCGGCGGCCCTGATGGCGGCGGCATTCCCCTGAAACCAAATGGTTTTGCCATGAGGCCCGGTCAACAAAATCAGACCCGCATTTGTCACAATGGATCTTACCGTCCAACCCGAATTCGCCCATTTTAATTCCATCCATCTATTTGTCCTCCCAATAAAAAAGCCAGGTGCCCTGGTGTTGCCAATCATTGGCGGGCTCTATATAAGTCATACTAATAATATTTTCCCTGGGGATTTTATTTTGTTCCAGGAACTCGGTTATCTTTTCCACGTCCTCTTTAGTCGCGGGCAAGTGTTCGCCCGGCGGGGGGATCCCGTCCCCCCTATCCTGCATTGAGGAAGTGAAAAATTCTTTTTTAACTTTCATTGGCGGCCTCCGTTTTTCTTAGTTCGGCATAAACGTCCACGGCCTTTTTCAAGTCACCGCTAAATTTAAAAAGCGGAACCCGTCTTTCGGGCAATGGAACCACGTCCCCGGTTTTAGGATTTCGGGCCGGGCGCTTCTTGCGGACTTTGGTAAGGAATGTTCCAAAGCCCCGGATTTGAATATTCCGGCCAGTCTTTAAATAATCCCGGATACATTCAAAAGCGGTTTCCATAGCAATTTTGGTGTCTCCCTGGGGAAGCCCGGTATTCCGGGAAACCTCTTGGACAAGTTCCTGTCTGGTGACGTTGTTCATTTTTACCTCTGTAAATACCGAGTGGGGGCAATATTCAAATAGTTATCTCGAAATTTAAATAGCTTGTCAGCCACATCATGCAAATCCGAATCTGATACGCCATTACCAACTTCAACCAGGGCATCTAAAACATCCTCAATAATTTCACTGGCCTCCCTATAATCCATTCTTTTGGACGGGGGCGTTTTGTTCGGTTCAATTTTTTTCTTCTGCTCAAAAAAAACACTCATTCCTTGAAGCGAGTATTCAGTTAAAACCATAAACTGTGCATTCGGATCATTGGTTTTATAAATTGGTATTCCGGTAATTTCTCCAAGCTGTTCCATTACTGCCTCCGATATTCAACGGCCCAAACCAAATCATTTTTTTCCCAGCCGTGACCAAGCGGTTTGTTTATTGAATCCCACACCCATTGAAATTGTTCTTTGTAATTTTTGTTATCCCATTCATGGGGCTCCATGTTTGGCCGTGCATATTCAGGCCAATCTCCCCAAGTATCGGGAATCCCTTCTTGTCGCACATCATACAATGAAATGTCCTGGACCCGTTCAACTCGAATATCCGTCACCCTTGCACTCAACCGGCTGGCCCACCTGGGCATAAAAAGGGATGGGCGCTTATACCAGCCAATGCCCCGGAAACTGGTTGGGCGGACCAGCCTGGGCGGCTTATCCTCGTACTTGGCTTCCTTCCGGACGGGAACAAATTTCCAACTGGGCTTTCCGTCTTTCCGCTTACCGTCCTTGACCCATTTCCCCCGCTGGTAAAAAGACTCCCTTACCCAAAGAACATCACCAGGCTTCCCGTAAGGGCATTTCATCGAATGGAAAAGTTCTGTTTCGTATGGTGGCCCGCCATAATCCCCCACTGAACTTTTTACCCAAAAAGCCCACTCGTCTTTTTTTATTCCACACGCTTCAATGTCGTCCCCATCAATTTTATCATAAAGCTGGGCCCACGCGCCTGGAACATTCGGCTGGGGGTTTACAATCCGCCGGGTCTGGGTCTTTCTGCATTGAATACTTTTCAAGACCAAATGAGGCCGCATTAAAATCGGCAACTCTCTCATTTTTCACTCCTCACTTTTATACTCTTAGTCGAAATTCCTTTTTTAACTTTCCGCCCGCCGGTCCAGTACCGCCAAAGGGATTTCCAATCCGCCGGAAGCAATAGGCCCACTACCAGGCCCGCCATGAAACCCCACAGCACAAGCAACCAGGCGGCTTTTGGATTTATCCAAGTCAAAACAGCTTATTTTGGTAATTCAGTAATTCTCAAAGCCCAAAAACCATCTTTTCTTTTAATCCACTCCCCCACATTAATAGAGGCTCCTTCATCGGTTTCAACCTCAACAAATCTACCCGGCTTTGGCCCAGGAGGACCATCAAAAATAACGTTAATTGGCTTTCCCATTTTTTTCCTTTCGTTAATGGGTTAAAAAATTGCATTCAGCAATCCCCCGCCTGGGTCTTTACAGCTTTTCTGTGGTGGGAATGCCGGTTCCTTCTTTGACAAATTATAACCTTTCTGTCAAACAGGCGCAAGGGGTAAATTTATTTATATTGAGAGAAACAATCTTTCACCCTTAAAAAAGGAGCGCGTATTATATGACTGCTGTAAAAAACATAAGGCCAAAAAAAGGCTAAGAAGAAACCGTAAAGAAATAATTTCAAATGATATTAGAACCCCCGGCTGAATGGCTGGGGGTTTTTTTATGCCTTCGGTAAAAGTTTCATCCCGTCCTTTTTCACTTGCTGGAAAAAGGTCATCTTCTTTTTTCCATCGTAAATGTAGGGCATGAAGATTTCCACAAACTCGGCCTGTTCCAATTGGATCATGGACATTTGGATTGCCACCCAATCGGCCACAATTTTCCAGGCAGTTCTTTCGGCCTGGACGCGAATCCGTTCAGCCGTGGATGACTGAGGTTTTTTAACCTGGCTCCAAAAAACTTCTTGAACCTTGTCAACCCTGGCCGGTAGTTTAACCGGCAACCTGGTCCCGTTGTAATCAATTACAAATGAAATTGACCGGAGAATCCCATCCTCATAATCCTTTTGGATTTTGGTGGCACCATTTAAAACCAGCACTTCCTCAATCTTGGTTATCGACTTGGACGCTGGGGTTTCCGAGGTATAATTTTTGAGATTTAATTTTTTAGACATTCGACACTCCTTATATCATTTGCTAATCAGCCCAATTAGTAAGATCCATTTCTTTTTCAAAATCTTCCTCCGTTACTAAAAGGTTCAAAGGGACATTATAATTTTCCGAAATATTTATGATCGTGGCATACTTGCGGGGAACAAAGTGTTTGGAATCAAATATTTTTGCCGCCGTTGGGTGGGAAACATCCGTTTTGTGGCAAAAGTCAGTGAGCGTAAAATGCCAAACACCTTTCATGGCCCGCAATTTATTATTGAATCCTGTCCGGTTCATCAGCATGTCCAGGAGCCGGGTTCCTTTTAAATGTTCCGGGGCTGGCTCATTTGGATCTACCCGTTTCATAAATTCACCCTTCTTGGAAGCCGGTTTAATCTCCCAGCCAAATTCCTTTATAACACTGCGGACAGACTCACCGCCCAGGATCCGGCGCATGGCTTCAACCTCGGGGATCTGGGAGCGCCTTTCTTCCAGGGCCTCGGGCTTCACCTTAATATTGGTCGGGTAATCCCCGCTGGAAAGCAAGCTGGTATCGGCTTTCTGGGCGGGCTCTGAATATTCGGGGGGCTTGTCCCCTTCGATCTTTTTTAGCAAATCGTTATACTTTTCCACCACCGTTTCGGACAGCCCTTGGACCTGCTTAAAAAGGGCTTCGTGTTTTTCCTGGGAATCTTTTAACAAAACCTCCAATTCCAAAATCTTGGCCGGGTCTGATGCCAGCTTTTCAACGTCCTCAACTTTCACAAACTCCCCCTTTGGGTGCTTTTCCATTTTAATTACGCCTTGCCCGGCCACCATGCTGTACCGGTCAGGAGGGCTTTTTGTTTCTTGGGTCACCGGGACTCCTTTTCCATCGGGTTTCAATTTTCTGCCGCGCCTGGTCCATCTTCCACCGCCCGCCGTCCGGCATAATATAACAGTCCATTATAACATACAGCTTTTTATCGGTCAAATCGTACCAAGTATGCTTAACGGTGTACTGCTCCTTATCGACAACAATGCCCATGTTTTCAACCGGGACAAAATCCAAATCAGCATTATGGACGTAGGTTTCAACATCGTACTCCGGATCCTGGATAAAGCCTGGTAAAATTTCTACATGCCCCAATTCCTTTGGAAGGCGCTTCAACATGACCAGGTTTAAATAAAATTCTGTTTTCACAACACTCCTTTTTTTAAATGCTCTGGATAATCTTTTGGGTATTCGGCCAGGGAGCAATTTGGGTAAAAGTGTTTGGACTGCTCCGGGATACCGTGCTTAATAGCGTTTTCCCCAAAAACTTTACACATAGTTGGCCGGTCCTCATAAATCCCACAGCTTTTGGTGCCGTCCAAATTATCCTTAATGTTGGAACAGTGGTAAATATAATTGGGTTGATCCGGATTTTTGCCCGTTGGATATTTGGCCTCTCCAATCGGTTCAAGCATTGGGGCAATTTGCTCAACCTCCTTGTACTGCCTTTCCCCCGGAGCCAAGAAAAGGAATTTCATATAATCCCAATAAAGGTCAAGGGGGGAAATCGTTATATGCACCCGCTCACAGCAAGTCCCGCAACGGTTACAGGACAGCTTTCTCCCGCCGCCTAATTTTTTCAGGCCCTCGTGAACCTTGTCATGGACTTCCCCCAACTCCTTAACCAATTCAGCCGTTTCGCTCATGCCAGCGCCACCACCAATATTTCAGTAAAGAAAAGGCAAACCAAGTGCCAAGTATTGTCCACCGCAATAATGGACCAGGGGGCCATCGGGGGGACTGCAAAATTTTTCTGACCCTTATGATCCATTGACCATTTAACAACGTTGGTCCGGTCGATTAGAAAATGGGGAATGAAAACAACCAAGGCCGCCCACCAGGGCCAGGGCTCGTAACCGGCGAATTGCCCCAGCCAGGTAAAAAGCATTACCGCAAAGGTGTAAAAAGAAACATGGACCAGGCACGGCCAAGTGTGCTGTTTTTTATTGTTGGCCATCCAGTCATTTTGAAATAGAAAGTCACCAACCAGGTGACCGATAAACCAGGTCATCAAATACTCCTTTCAATTAATTCTAACACCGTTGGCAGGGGTTTCCAGATAGGGCAATTTTGTGGGGCACACCGGCGCTCCATTGAACCTTTTTCTTGTGGCGGGCCTTTAAGTTTTGAACATCTTAACGCGGCAATTTTAGGAATGGGCTTTTTATATGCGCAAGCCCCTTTAAATTCATGCCAGCTAATTACTCGATCTTTCATCCGACACTCCTTTTTTTATGGTTAGGGCTTCGCCCATCCGGGGTCCTCTTTATTATCTAAACGAATCGCCTCCGCTAAAACCATTAAAGCCATTCGGGTCCGTGAACTACGCCCGCCGCCTCCATAGGGCATACAAAACCTTACCCCGGCGGCCTTATGTATTTTTTTCCGCTCTTTTGTCGATCCATTTATTTGGATATTCCAAGTTTCTTCGGACTGGACGTAAAGCCAACAATCCCCTTGCTCATCAATTAAAACCCGTAAAAAAGCCCCGTCTCCGTCATCAGATTTTCTTTGATAATGCTCCATTGGAGAAAGCCCTTCAATCCACGCGGGAGTTTCAACAAGGGCTTTAACTGTTTTGGACGTGGATACCATTCGACACTCCTTTTAGTACGTTTTCCTTTTCTTAGACCCTTTCTTTGCCCACCGGCGGCTTGGGGGCGGGCGGTCACCGGCCTGGCGCTTGGCCTCTTTTTTGGTTTGACCTGATATTTTTTTCATCGACACTCCTTTTAAAAAAGCCAGGGACGGGGCGGTTTAACAGACCAACCCCTATCCGTCACGGTTCTTGTTGCACCGCTTCGGATTCCCGGCCATAAATTATTTAGCATCCTTCGTAAAATCCAAAAGGGCCTTGATCTGTTTCGCGGCCATGCCCAGGTAATCATGGGTTTCATGGAAGTTACAGCTTTTCTGCCCAAAAGATTCTTGAATTGTATTTTCACACTGAATGGACACCCGCCCATTGACCATTGCCCCATCTATTTTCCCCATGTGCCCGCACTTTGGACATGCCAGATAAAATGCAAGCCGATCATCCTTGCCCGGCTCGGACTCTTGCATAAAATGGACTGCATGGACTTCCCCGTTCAATAAAAGCTCAACTGATTTAAGCATGGATTACCACTCCTTCCTGTTCCATCCCATTCCTTCCTGTTCCTTCCTATTCCCTACCGTTCCTTACTGTCCTATACCCTACCACACCACTCCACTCCACTCCACTCCGTTCCACACCATTCCATTCCACACCCTTTAAAAAAGCCGGGGAAATGGAAATTCTTATTGCGGCCATCCTATCCGAAGGCAGGCTTTATACAACAAGCGGATTATTTCGCTTTCTCCCCGACCCGGATTTATTCCTTTTCCAAAAAGTCCAGGGCTTCCCGGTAAGTCTCGCCGCTTTCATCCCGCTTGCTCATTGAGGACACTACACTGGCAAATCCACTGGCATCACAACGGAATGTCCGAAACGTTTCCGAATCAGCCATCCCATCTTTTTTCACAATGATTTCCACATCACCATTATCATGGCGCTTGAAATACAAACCTTCCTGCAAATGAAAACCTTCCATCAATCCTCCTACCGTTTTAAAGTTATTTCGATCCCTTTGAATTTAAACTTAATATTTCCCGCCTGGCCAACAATCACATTGGCAAGTTCATAAAGTGTTTCAAATTTCGGGAAACTGATTTCCGCGTCATCCGCTTTCTTCCTGCCAACGGGCATTGTAACATCACCCAAATCTTTTGTTACGGCCATGCGGCCCTCCTTTGATTAAAAAATTTGTTTTCCCAATTGCTGAATCCGCTTGGACTCAGCCATTATAATTCTAAAAATCTTCATTGCCGGTTTGGCGGGAAATAGTTGTGCCCGGAATATCACGTTTTGAAAAATCTTTACTTCCCGTTCTTTGTCCACAATTTTTAGCCCGCTCTTAGATTTATTCCTGCCGATTTTCAAAGAAACCCCTACCCGGAGATTTAAAAGATCCATGATTTTGGCATCAATGGAATCAATATCCTTTCTTAAAGCGTCTAGGTCGTTTGCCACGGGGCCGGAGGCGTTTTCCCAGGTCATTTCAAACTAATCCCTCATATCAATAGTAGTGCCCGGATCAATAATCCTGCCAATCGGGCGGATATGGAGCATGTGATCAAGCACCTGGCCCATTGGCTTGGTTTCGTGAATTTTCAGTTTCGGTTTATCACCAGCACCAAAAACAACGATGGAATCACAATCGACCGTTTCTTTTCTGCCGCCCCCCTTGTTCAATTCAACTTTCATTTTCGCTCCTTGTGGTTAGTTTTTATTAAAATACTTTACTCAAACCGGATCCCGCTCCTTCTTGAGGGCCTGGGTTTTTTCGTCCGACAGCCGGACCTGTTCTTCCATAATTAAAGCCACGCAATGAAGGATCGCTGTCTGGTTCGTTAAAATTAATTTGGTTGCTTTAGGAATAAACAGAGCATCCCGCGTAAACGCATAGGATTTCCAGGCTAAATCCTTCGCCCATTTTACGCGCTCCCCCATTATGTGCTTTGTATGAAGTTCCATAATCAAGTTACGAAGGCTGGGGGGTTTTTAGATTTTTAATTTCTACCGCCTGTTGGGCCACAATTTTAGATAATCCTATAACGGCGTCGGTTAACAATGCGAGGTCGGAGGGCTTCCCCATCAAAGTGTCATGGATTACTTCTGGATGATTTTCATAACAAAGATTTCCCATTCTTTACCTCCAAAATTTGTTAAATCTAATTTTTACTTTGAACCAAAAACTTTCCCACCAATACCAGAACAATTTTTCGCGGTCTTGGAAAACCTCGTCCAATTTTTTATAGGGCTGTCCGCCCGCCGCTTCAATCTCCTCTACCACGCAAGCGGAACACATAATTTTTTGCCCAGGATCAAGGTCGGGGTCTGGATTTCTTTCGGGTGTCCCTACAAACCGGTAGCCAATTTCACCGGACGGCTCTACCCCGGTTTGGACTAGGCTCTCATCATCTTGCACCAACCACCACCAAACCTCCTCCCCCTTATCATCAATGCAGGGGCCGGGCGGATCGGTGGTAAAACATTTTGAGCAAAAGGCTTTTCTCAAAGCCCCAACTCCTCTTTTACTTTTTCGGTGAACCCTGCCTGTTTGGTTTTCGGGATGTACTCAAAGGACACTTCCATTATCCGGCGGATCCAGCCATTGGCAACTTGAATGGTGACCATGCCCTTTATGTTTTCCAAAATTTTGTACTTCTTTTCCTGGACATTGGCAACCCGGTTGGCCATTTGGGAAATTGCTTTGGAAACCTCTAGCGGGTTTGGGTGGGTGTCAATCAATTCCATTGCCTTTGTGATTGAAACTTTAATCGCCCGGAGTTCGTTATCCAAATGGCCAAGCTCCTCATCATCCAAATTATTGAAATAGTGCTTGGCAATGGCCGGGGCGAATTTTGAATAAAGTCCTTCTTTGAAACGCCCGTCAGTAGCGCTCTTTTGGACCCCCCAACAATGCAACCGGCACCGCTCCCCAAACTGGGGGACCACATGCCTACAAATCCGGGCCTCTGTTTCATCCCCCCTGGCCGGGGTAATCGCTCCGCAAATAAAAAACTCTGGACCCTTACCCTTTTTCTTTTTGGACGGCTCCCCTTCCTCATCATAAATAGTGGGAAGGTGTTCCAGGCCCGCCTCTGCCTCTTTTTCCTCCAATTCGGCAACCTCAAGCGGGGGCTCATCAGTTGTGGCGGGAAGGATTTCCCCAGAAATTTCCCCCTCGTTCCCCACGGCACCTGTTTCTTTTGTTTCTGGTTCAGTTTCGGCATTTTGTGTTTTAGAAAAGCCCCCCCCCTCCTTTAGACTACCATCCTGCACCTTACCCGTATCGTTGCGTAACGGTGTGCTACGGTCGCGTAACGGTTCGCTACGTTCATCTACGCTTTCGACTTCGGCTTCCGGCCACTGTTCAAGTTCCAAGTCTCGATAAATTGTGCATTTTTTAAAATTTGTACATTGCGGTAAATCAATATTCACCTGAGTTTGCCCCCCATGACAAACCAAGTGGTTTTCCAAATCCGGGGGAACTGCCCCATAGGGACATTCATCAACTCTGGTATGATCAAGAAGGTATTGGTCTTTTTCCTCTTGGGGCCATTTAAGGTGGGTCAATGGGTCTGGGGTTTCTTTGGCGCGACTTTTTTGCTTCATGGGACCAATCCGGTCAGATTTTTCCCTGGGGCGGATCTGGGGATTTAGATCACGCCTGGGGATTTTTGCGGGCGGCTTATGTAACTGGCTGGGCGGGTTTTTTTGTTTTCCGGGCGCAACTGATTGAGGCTTCCCACTTTCTGTATGTAATGGGTATGTAACTGGGCCTTGACCGCCCCGCGACCGGCGCTCCCTGGCCCGGCGGCGTTTTGATTTTTCGTCATCCATTGCCATCCCCCAGAACTTTATCATCGAAAGTTGCTTGGACCATAACCACCGGCCTTTTGAAAAGGTAACTGCAAAGTTCGCGGTCCCCGTTGGGCGGCACCACCCCAACGCATTCCCAGCCAGTGCTTCCCATCAAATCAAGTACGGTGGTTGAGCTTTGGCCAATGTAAATCGTTTCCAACTGGTGTTCAAATTGCTGTTCCATTAATTTCCCCATTTTCATCGGGTCTGGTACCGGATGCTTTAAAAAATGTTCACAAAGTTTTGCATAAAAAATACCAAAAGCATCGAAGCTGATATGGAAAATGCTCCTGCTTGACCTTGGCGGGATCATGTGGGCTTCCCCTAAAATTTTAATTAAATCTTTTTCCCGGACCTCAAATTCCATGCGTACCCTCCTTGATTATCATTGTTTTTCCGGAAGCCGGTTCCTTTGCAACTCTGTAATACTCATTGGGGAGCAGAGGGCGCGAATCAGAATCTATTTCCCCTCCCATGAGAAGCAGAGCGGCCCCTTTAATTGGGTCGGATAATTGTACGCGCGTTTGTTTTTCGTCACCCATTACAGCCTTGCCCTAACAAAACAGTCTTTTGCCTCCAATAGTTTCCTTAGCCCGGCGGATTTTTCCGGACCAGCCGGTAAATTCTGTTCCATTCTTTCCGCCAACTCCCCAATCGGCTTACTGACTTCCTGCAAATTTTCAGGCAAATGATCATAGCCAAAAAATTTCATAATAGGCGATTCCATCGTTTTTCCTTTCTGGTTAAATTAACGAGATTAACCGGCCTCCAATAATTTTTGGAAAGCTTTTTTCT
>SDBT01010842.1_pt1 | contig 14692 bp, 10 predicted proteins | sample 2277101 | NCBI WGS metagenome assembly SDBT01 (sample SAMN10404973, study PRJNA504765) | marine sediment metagenome | isolation source: marine sediment core GS10_PC15, 103 cmbsf | place: Arctic Ocean: Southern Knipovich Ridge | collected 2010
TCAGTGTAGTGGAATCGTGAAGGTTATCGTTGAGCACGTCCGGAAGGTAAATGGTCCTCTCGCTGGCAGGGGTGTTCCAGAGCTTGAGGCCCGCCTCCCATATATATCCCACTCTCTCGAACACAGGATTTGTGTCGTCACTATCCACGAATCCGTCTTTGTTCACATCATCATCCGTGTCCATATCAGGCTCGCCGTCGCCGTCAGTGTCCTCCTCGCGCTTGGCCTTCACCAGCTTACTCGCGGCGTCGTAGTACATGCTAATCACATAGTCGTCCTTGAGGTCCAGGGTGGGTACTGTGTCAGCAGGGGCTTCAGTTCTGAACACCTCCTCGCGGATGGTGCTGTTCTTGAAGTAAGGGTCAACATAGTACCAGAAGTTGGTGAGCCTGCCGATCCAGGCGATCTCATCATGCCTTTTCGTGGCTGAATCAAAGAACCTGCGGCGGGGGTAGTAGATCGCCTGTATGAGGTTTGCGCCCGAGCCCTCTCCAGAGGCGAGCACCGAGGCGGCAGTGCCTGAGGCGGCGCGCTTGATGATGTCCTCGAAGGCCTGCTTGAGTTCGTCCCTCAGGGAGGAAGGGTCATCCACACCGTAGTAGTTGCCGCCGCCAAGCTGGGCAGCCTCCTGGAGTATGGCGCTGTTTGAGGGGTTTATGCTCATGGAGTCCACTATGTAGGTGGTTACCTTCTGTATGCCTTCCTGGTCGTCGCGGAGGTCAGTGTTATATGCATAGCAGGAGTTCTTTGCCATGTCGCTTACCGCGTCGGAGCAATCCGCGGGCAGGGGGTCAAAGACCCTGCCAGTGCCACCTGTGGCATATGCGGAGTTGTCAGTGACAAGGTCCGCGCCCTCGGCGCTTGTGAGCATCAGCACGAAGTTGTTCCTGCATTTGGTAGCATCGTCCTTGAAGGGGTCGCATACAGGGGCCGAGTTCTCGCCCATAAAAGAAAGTATGGCCTCGTGATGCCCGTCCACAAGGTAGGTGAAGGTCTGGTAATCGCCGGTATTCGGGGAGAGCCGCACATTGGTGGTAAAGGCGCTTGGGATATCATCGGGGCTTTTCAGAGACTCCTCTATACAGTATCCTACGGTGGGATTGTCTACAGCCTGGAAATCCGAGAATCCAAAGCGCGCCCTGCTCCAGTACTCCTGCAGGAGCCCCTGTCTTATATAATCGGGTGTTGTAGCGTCGCAGTTCGCGTCGTAATCTCCAGCGCATGCCTGGATCTTGAAGGACTCCACAGATCCGGGGTCTGGAACGGAATTGATGAAATGAAGGAGCCCGTATTCCAGTTCTCCGGAGTCGTCCACTGCTTTGACAGTGAGCCAGAACTCACCGGGATATCCGGATACAGTCCCGTCCGCATAATCCAAGGTGGTGGAAAGAAATGTCTCGTAATCTCCGGATATGGGGTTCTGCACGTCAATAAAATCGTAGGTGTGCCCTATGTTTAGCGGGAACTCTTGCTCTTCAAACCAGTCATATTCCCCCTCAATGCTCGCGTCACGCGGGTCGCCGCCAGAGCCTGTAAGCTCATAAGTAAAGGCCACGCCGTTTGTATACGCTATATCGAATTCGTAAGAATAGACGCCTTCGGGCGGTTCTATTGAGTTATACACGGCTCCTGTCCAGTCAAGGGGCTGGCCCTTCCTGTCCGGGGTCTGTATCTTTAGAATCGGTCCCGCGTATGCCATATCCGGCAATATGGCCTCGATGAGCCTGTTCACGTACTCCGCGGCCTGGGCTGAGATGGCCTTGAGCTTCTCCCTGTCAATAATGCCCGTTGAAGCCTCTGGTGAAGCCTCTGGCTTGAGGCCGCCCGCGTACATCACGGGGCCCGAAGGGTCCAGACCGGGCACTCCCGCATCTGCCGTTGCATAGGAATATGAGTCCTTTGGGCCAACGCGGGTGTCCTCTATAAGCCCGCATGGATTAGAAGCACTTGGCCTCATGGTCATGAGCCCCCTGTTACCCTCGTTTATGGTAATGACACAATCGTAAAGAATGTTAGAATCGTCCCTGTACCTGTACGTCTTCTCGGGCCAGGCTATATATTCTATCCCGTCACTTCTGCGCCATGGGCCATTTTTTGTTATCAGCTTGTTGGCAGTTATTGTAGGGGTACCAAAGCCATCAACAAGCACCATCATCGTAAGGTCAAACCGGCTGGCAGCGGCCCAGTTAAGCATGTTGCCGTCAAAAACCCCGGCCTCTCCATCATTGTCCGGGTCCATTGAAGTGCCGTTGTCAGGGACGAACATGCTCCCCCCGCTGATCCAGGAATATTTTATATCAGGCTTGAACATACCCTCGTAGCGTATGTCGTAAAGTTTAGGCTGCCAGCCTACCATAAGGTTGTCTCCAGTATTAGGGATCTGCTGGCCATATGCCCAGGACCTGTTAATGTCAGAGTTGTCGAGGAGGAGCATCAGGTTGGGTTTTATGTCGGTCTTGACGTAAGGGGGCACGATGCAGTAGTTCTTCATGTCCTTGGCAGCCTGCGCCTCAGGAGGAACAGCCAATGATAAACCCGCCGCCAATACGGCCGCGCATATTAACACTGATATGAAAGAGTACGATCTTTTATCCGACTGGCTTGATTGATCCGGCCAGTTTAATTGATCCGCCTGGCTCACTTGGCTCCTCATAAAAACCTCCGTCTCTTTATCCGGCCCATTATGTAAGGACCTTTATGTAAGGCGTATAAGGCCCGGCGGGTGTATCATGTATCCGCCGTTGCTAACCAGTGTTGCTATCCGGTGTTGCAATCTGCCGTTGCTAACCGTCGCCGCAATCTGCCGGACATTTTTCCGTAATCTTAAAAGCAAACTCCATGCCAGATGCTCAGGCAGTTGGAGAATGTATTACTTTAGGCATTTAGTCTAACAAAATACTTTAAATTCAGCCAGTTGGGCTATCGTTATCCCGTGATGCCGCAACCACCCTCTGGCTGCCGATACCGATGGTGTGTAACCGGCTACATAATCCTGGGTGAGCGGCTACCTATATAATAATTAACTAAATATTAAAGAATGTCAAGAAATCACTGGTGGGGGGGGCATGGCCCCCTTTACTTGGGTTTACAAATCTACCCGCCCCAATTAAAGACCCCTCCGTGAGGGGCTTATTTCGTTTTAAAGAGAGTGGTGCGGCACACCCGCTCTTCAAGTCTACCCATTGAATTAGGAGTCTAAATTATAACGATCAAGATGGCGCGCAGCCACGGGCTGGACTTAAAGCGATGGCGGCAAGTGCCATCAGTTTAAAAGGGGTCCGTGACCCCCGGCACCGATGCCTCGGTACGAGTCTAAGGACCTTCAAAGCGGAACGGGGGAGGCGCAAGGAATAAAACCATTTTTAATTGGAGTCTTTTGCTTTGTACTACTGGTCACCGTCCGGGGCCTCTTCAGACATGTCTTCGTCGTCTTCGTCATCTTCATCGTCATCTTCGGCCTCTTCCTCTGCGCGCGCATCTCTCTTAGCCTTTGCCTCAGCTATCTTCTCTTTAATAAACGCGATCAGCAGTTGCACAACCGAGAACTTCCTCTGGGCGGTTGCGAATATCGCTACGGCAAGCACTAAAACCTGCCACCCAAGGCCCGCGAGGCCCATGACAGCCGCGCCCGGCAGCACGCCCGCCTTATCAAGCACGATAAAGGCCGTAAACAGGATGAACCACGTGGGAACGAACCACGGGTCCACGGCGGTCTCCAGGCTCATGCCACCAAAGCCCGGTTCCCGGTCCGCCTGACCTTCAGCCGCTGCCCGCTCTTTATGGGGTAACGACGCCCCCTCTTTTACAGGGAAGATGCTCCCAGCGGGCTTGCTCACGGAGCCGAGTATTTTCTTGTCTTGCTCGCTTTTGGGGAACCTCTGCCTGAAGATGCCGTAGGCGCGCTTTGCCTCCTTCTTCTCGCCCAGGTCCAGTAGCAGAAGGACGTAGAACGCTATGGCCTGCTCAAAGGGCGCAGAGTTCTCCACCTGGCGCCTGAGGGCCGCCAGAAGGACCTTCCTGGCCTCTTTCTTATGGCCCTCGTTAACCAGCTCGCGCGCAACCTTGAGGTGGACCTGTATGGCCATGGGAGCCTTGAGCGCCTCCACGTGCTCCAATATGGTCTTTGCCGCCTCAATGTTGTCTTTCTTGTAATAGGCTTCCACGGCCTTGCGATAGTGGAGCGAGGCCTCTTTCTTTTTCTTCTGGCGGGCGTGCAGGCGTGCAAAGTCGCGCTGGAGGCCGCCGTCCTCAGGGGCCATCTCCTCAAGTTTCTTCAATGAACTTACCGCCTTCTCCCACTGGCCCCCGTCATTGAACCTGTCCATGACCTTTTCTCTGAGCATCCCGAGCTTTGCCTCATGCCCGTGGCCAATGGCCATTGCCATCAGGACGCCGGTAATGAAACCGCCCACCTGCGCTACATGCCCGCTGGAGATGACATGCTCGCCCATGCTCTGGACGCCGATGACGATGTCCATGAAGAACCAGAGGAAAATGAATGGGGCGGCAGGGAGTTCGAAACCCAGACTCACAAGCGACGGCTCCATAAGCGTGCGTCGCCGTGAGTACCACAGGCGGTAAACCAGAAGCCCGGCAATTCCCGAGACCGCGCCGGCAGAGCCGCCGGCGCCCGGGCCCACAGCCCCGTCCAGTGCGAAACGAACCCCCATCTCAAGCGCGGAACCCGCGAACCCGGCTATAACGTAGACAAACACAAAGCGGAAAAACCCCGTGCGGCTCTCCACCTCGGAACCAAACAGGAGGAGAAATAAGGAGTTGAAGACAAGGCTAAGAACGCTTGCGTGCAGCATCAATGAGGTGGCAGGGGCAAAGAACATGAAATAGTTCCTCGGCCCATAGGTGAACACCTCGAGCACTGACTTTAAAACCAGCTCGGGCGCAAAGAGCAGGAACACGAAGAAAAGGACATTCAGGGCAATAAGCGCAAATGTGGCCTTTGGCAACTCGTCTAAGCTTATGTTCACTTTTTGAGGAAGCACCAAAACCTCTGTGTCTGGATGAATGAGAACAGATCCGCCACGGATATTATACCCACACCCGGGCAAAATGTTAAGCCCATGAAGCATAACCTCATCAGGCATGGGCTCCGGCACGGGCCTGAGCGGAAGCCCCTCTGAAATCATTTACCGATAAACCTCACTGCCAGTACGTCGGCACGAGCCGTCGCAAGAGCCGTCGCGACCGGCAGATGGCCAATGGACCCAAGACCGCCCAGAGACTACCCAGAGATACAGGTCTTGCCTGAAAAGGCAAGGTGTTGACAACCCCGTGGCAAGTCGAATAAGACCCGACCCGGGGCCACCGGTGGCGAAACCATCCATGGCAAGACCACATGGACTATACTGGGAATGCACGGGTGCATTCAGAATCTGAGGCGTCCTGTTTGAATTTACACATTGACAGGCTTTTAAAGATGCCAGGACATTCGTTTCAGACGCAAACAAAGCTGTTGCATTTTGATACCCGTTGAAGTAATATTTTTACAGGCAAGGTGATGGTGTATCAATTAAACCTGGCGCATTTGTCTTGCAGATTCTCCTCCATACCTGCGTCCAGAGACAATATACGCAAGCGGAGAACGTGGAAAACCTTTCATTTCTAATAGTCGAGGACGAATACCTGATAGCCCTTCACACGGAGCAGGTCCTCACAGGCCTTGGCCAACAGGTCAAGGGCATCGCCCTCTCGGGCGAGGAAAGCATCGAGATGGCAGAGGCCCTGCGGCCTGACGTCATTGTCATGGACATCATCCTGAACGGCGAGCTGAACGGCATAGAGGCCGCGGAGGAGATACAGCGCCGCTACGGCATCCCGTTCATATTCCTCACAGGCAACCTTGACAAAAAACACATGGTGAGAATAGAGAAGCTCGATCACTATGGGTTTATCACTAAGCCCGCAGACCCGGGGGCCTTCGAGCTTGCGGTGAAACTTGCCGTCTCCAAGACGGGCGGGGGGTCATAACCCCGGAGGAGCCATAACCCTGGAGAGGTCATAACCCCGCATAATACCCCGATCTTCACGCCTGAAGCCATTACACGCGTCAATTGCAATTGAATCCTTATTGATTCTATTGTAGAGTATATCTACAATTGAATATATCTTCTGGAAGTTAGCTGGGGAGAAGCGCAAATGAGCCTTGAGAAGCTGTTGCTGGAGAAGCTGTTGGAGGAGCTTTGCGGAAACATCGGCATGATGCGGATAAACGCCGCAAAAGAACTCGGAAAGCTCGGGGACAAGAGCGCGGCAGGCCCGCTTCTTAATGCGCTAAAGGACACCAACCAGAGCGTAAGGAGCAACGCTGCCTACTCATTAGCCGAGTTAGGCGCGTCCGAGAGCATACAGCCATTGATCTTGGCCCTTAACGACTCTGACGACCGTGTAAGAAAGAGCGCCGCAAAAGCCCTTGGCATGCTAAAGGCGCAGCAGGCCGTAGCCCCCCTTATAAAGACCACGCAGGATTCGGCCGCCTCCGTGCGCAAGTGCGCGGCCAGAAGCCTCGGCCAGATAGGAGACCACAGCGCACTGGCAGTGCTTGAGAAGGCATGCCATGACCCGGATTTCTTTGTGGCCAAGCAGGCGCAGGAGGCCCTCAGAAGCATCTCAAGCTAGCCTCCTCCAGCGCCAAGTGCTAATATAGTCCGATGAGAATACTTGGCATCTCGGCCTTCTACCATGACAGCGCTTCAGCGCTTATCGAGGACGGCGAGGTCACTGCGGCAGCTCAGGAAGAGCGCTTCACGAGGAAGAAGCACGACCCCGGTTTCCCTGAAAGCGCGATAAAGTGGTGTCTCCAGAGCCGGGGCCTTCAGAACTCTGAGATAGATTACGTTGTTTTCTACGAAAAACCCTTCCTCAAATTCGAGCGCCTCCTTGAGAGCTACATGCAGTACGCCCCAAAGGGAGCGGCCTCGTTCATAAAGGCCATGCCGGTATGGATAAAGCAGAAGCTCTGGCTAAAGGACTTACTCTCGAAAAAACTCGAAGGTTTCGAGGGAGAGATCCTTTTTCCGGAACACCACCAGTCGCACGCTGCCTCCGCCTTCTTCCCCTCGCCCTTTGAAGAGGCTGCATTCCTTACGGCCGACGGCGTTGGCGAGTGGGCCACCACAAGCTACGGCAGCGGGTGCGGCAACAACATAAACATCATGGGCGAGATACGCTTCCCACACTCGCTGGGGCTCCTGTACTCGGCATTCACGTACTACACAGGGTTCAAGGTGAACTCCGCAGAGTACAAGGTCATGGGGCTTGCCCCCTACGGCGAGCCAAAGTACGTGGACACTATTTTAGACAACCTCATCGACCTCAAGGAAGACGGCTCCTTCCGCCTGAACATGGAGTACTTCGACTACCCCGCGGGGCTGAAGATGACCAGCCCGAAGTTCCACCGGCTCTTTGGCGGCCCGCCCAGGGAGCGCGAGGGAGTGCCGACCCAGAAAGACATGGACCTCGCACGCTCCGTGCAGGAAGTCACCGAACTTGCGGTGCTGAGGATTGCCAGGCACATCAGGAAGGAAACAGCGCAGGAAAATCTCTGTCTTGCTGGCGGCGTGGCTCTTAATTGCGTAGCCAATGGAAAGCTCTTGAAGGAAGAGATCTTTAAGAACATATGGATACAGCCGGCCTCCGGAGACGCCGGAGGAGCGCTCGGCGCAGCGCTCTTCGGGTGGCACCACTTCCTCGGCAAAGAGAGGGTCCCCGTCTCCCCGGACTCCCAGAAGGGCTCATACCTTGGCACTGTTTATTCGAACGAGAAGATCAAAAAATACCTCGAAGATAACGGGATGCCCTACAGGGAAGCAGCCCACGGGGAAATAGCCGCAGAGACAGCTAAACTCATTGCAGATGAAAACGTGGTGGGGTGGCACCAGGGCCCCATGGAGTTCGGCCCAAGGGCCCTCGGGGCAAGGAGCATTATTGGCGACGCGCGCTCCCCGAAGATGCAGGAGGTCATGAACCTCAAGATAAAGTTCAGAGAGAGTTTCAGGCCTTTTGCACCATCCGTCCTCGCAGAGCACGTGTCCGAGTATTTTGATATGAAGGGGTCAAGCCCATACATGCTGCTTGTGGCTGACGTGCAGAAGGACAAACTCAGGAAGACTTCTGACGAAGACAGCCAAAAGAAGGGGCTAGGGCTTCTGAAGGTAGTGCGCTCCCAAGTGCCGGCAATAACGCATGTGGACAATTCCGCGAGGGTGCAGACCGTGCACAGGGAGACAAACCCCCTGTACCACGAGATGTTAACCAGGTTCTACGAGCTTACCGGTTGCCCGCTCATTATAAACACGAGCTTCAACGTCAGGGGCGAGCCTATTGTGGAGAGCCCGGAAGACGCATGCCGGTGCTTCATGCGCACGCATATGGACTTTCTCGTGATCGGCAATTTCATACTGGATAAGAAAGAGCAGCCCGAGCGCGAGGACGACAGGAAATGGCTTGAGGAGTTCGAACTCGATTAAGAGGAGAGAAGGATTGCTTGAAGAACTTAAAAACATAAGAAGCACGAAAAAGGAACTCCGGGAGTTCGGCCTCGTCGTGGGCGGAGTGCTCCTTGCGCTTGGGCTCTTTGCCCTTTTTAAGGAAAAGGGCTGGGGGCTCTGGGCCTCTGGCATTGGCGGCCTGCTTATAGCTTTGGGATTAACGCTGCCCGCAGTGCTAAAACCTTTTCAGAAGGCATGGATGGCTCTTGCAGTGGTGCTTGGCGCAGTTATGAGCAGGCTGATTCTCGCTCTGCTTTTTTTCTTCGTGCTTATGCCCACGGCATTAGTGGCAAGGCTTACCGGCAAACGCTTTCTTGAGCTTGAAATCGATAAGGACGCCCCTTCATACTGGACAACCCGCACCCCTGAAGGGCAGGCTCCAGAAGACTGCAAGCGGCAGTTTTAGCTATAATACAAGTCATGAGCAAGATTTCCATATTAGGAGAGTTCTGGGAATTCCTCAAGGTGAGGAAGAAGTGGTGGCTCACGCCCATAGTGGTCACACTGCTTGCGCTTGGGGCGCTGCTGGTGCTCACAGAGGGCTCTGCCGTAGCTCCCTTTATCTATTCACTTTTCTAATGGGCCTTCGCCACACGCGAAACCAGGCCACCTGCAACGGCAACCAGCCCCGTCAGCACCTGGCAAGCTTTATTAAATTTGTATCAAAATAAATATGCTTCACTTGACACAGCCCACACACTGCGTATATATTCTTATGAATGACCTCGGGGGATTTTCTTCAACATTTCTTCAATATATTAATGCTTAATAGACGTATTTAAGGAGATTATAATAGCCGTATTTTAAGGAGATTTTAATAGCCGTATACATATAAAGGGGATATCGAAGATGGCTCTGGCTACATTTAAAGGCGGCATACATCCACTGTATAAAAAGGCTCTCTCAAGCGAGGCTTCCCTTACCAGGCTGGCACCCCCAAAGACCGTCGTCATCCCGTTGAGCCAGCATATCGGGGCACCTTGTATCGCCTCCGTGGAGATAGGCCAGGAAGTGAAGATCGGCCAGCTCGTGGGCGTTGCCGAGGCCTTTGTCTCTGCCCCGGTGCATTCCTCAGTGTCAGGCTCGGTGGTGGCCATCGGGGAGTTCCCAAACCCCATGGGCCGGATGGTTATGAGCGTTGTCATTGAGAACGACGGCCAAGACGAGTGGGTCGAGCTCAAGGGCGCTGACCCTTTAAAGCTCTCGCCCGAGGAGATAAAAGAGCGCATAAGCGCGGCAGGCATCGTAGGCATGGGAGGCGCCGCCTTCCCCACCAAGGTAAAGCTCTCGCCGCCAAAGGAAAAACCCATTGAGGCGGTCATCCTTAACGGCGCGGAGTGCGAGCCATACCTGAACGCGGACAACCGCCTGATGGTGGAGCGGCCCGAAGAGGTGATAGACGGCCTGGAGATAATCATGCGCTCCCTTGGGGTGCAAAAGGGCTATATCGGCATTGAGAGCAACAAGCCCAGGGCCTTCGAGGTCCTTAAAAAGGCTGCGGAGGACCATCAAGAAGTAGAAGTGCATATGCTTGAAGTAAAATACCCGCAGGGCGCTGAGAAGATGCTCATCAAGGCCCTCACCGGCCGCGAGGTGCCAAGCAGGGGCGGACTGCCCATGGACGTGGGCGTGGTCGTCCAGAACATAGGCACGGCCGTTGCCATCCACGACGCCGTCCGCTTTGGGCGTCCCCTTACCGAGAGGGTCGTGACCGTGACCGGCGAGGGGGTAGTGGAACCCAAGAACCTGCTTGTGCGCGTGGGCACTATGGTGAGCGAACTGGTGGAGGCATGCGGCGGGTTAACCGAGGACGCCGTAAAGGTCATATCCGGCGGCCCCATGATGGGCTTTGCGCTCTCAACGCTTGAAGTACCCGTGACCAAGGGCACCTCCGGCATCCTCGTCTTGACCAGGGAAGAGGCCCCGCACGTAGACAAGTTCCTTAACTGCATCCGCTGCGGCAGGTGCATTGACGCCTGCCCCATGGGCCTGATGCCCTCGATGCTCAGCATCCTGAGCGAGGCAGGGCATTACGAAGAGTGCAAGGAATACGATCTGTGGGACTGCTTCGAGTGCGGCTCGTGTACGTTTGTCTGCCCCTCAAAGCGTCCCATTGTGCAGTTTGTAAAACTCGCAAAGAGCCAGACAAAACCCGGCTAATCTGGATACTGGAGACTAGAGACTTGAAACTGGAAAAGAATAAAGGCCAAGGACTAAAAACAGACAATGGCTGAACCGAAAAAGAAAGAACACGAACTGATCGTATCCTCCAGCCCGCATGTGCGGAGCGAGGAGTCGGTCTCGCGCATCATGTGGACCGTGAGCCTGGCTCTCCTGCCGGCCTTTGCCGGCTCGGTATATTTTTTCGGCTTTGCGGCCCTCTGGGTCACCGGGCTATGCATTGCCTCCAGCATGTTAAGCGAGATGCTCGTACAGAAAATGACAGGGACGGAAAGCTCGCTTAATGACGGGAGCGCATTTCTTACCGGCCTTCTTCTTGGGCTGAACCTTCCGCCGTCCTCCCCCGCATACGTGCCCATCATGGGGGGGTTCGTTGCCGTGGCCATCACAAAGCAGCTCTTTGGCGGCCTGGGGTTCAACGTATTCAACCCCGCCCTCATCGGGCGCGCCTTTGTCCTTATAACCTGGCCCAGGGCCATGACCACATGGACCGCCCCGCAATCGGGACTTGACCGCGTAGACGCCACGACCGCCGCCACCCCGCTCGGGCTTCTGAAGGATGACGGCCTGCAAGAACTTTTAAAAGCCTTTGGGAGCATGGAGAACGTTTATGAGAGCCTGTTCTTTGGAAACACCGGAGGGAGCCTCGGCGAGACATCGGCCCTGCTGCTGCTGATAGGGGCCGCTCTCCTTTTATACAAACGCTACATAACATGGCATATACCAGCATCTTTTATCGGCACCGTGGCTGTTGTAGCCTGGATATTCGGCACAAACCCCGAAACAGGAAAACTTGCCCTCTTTGCCGGAGACCCGCTGTTTCACATACTCTCGGGAGGCCTCATCCTTGGCGCCTTCTTCATGGCAACCGATTACGTTACCGTGCCAAGCGTAAGAAGAGGCCAGATACTGTTCGGCGTTGGCTGCGGCCTCATTACGATGCTTATCCGCCTCAAGGGAGGGTTCCCGGAGGGAGTGATGTTCGCAATACTCCTTATGAACTCCTTCACGCCGGTCATTGACCGCAATATGCGCTCAAAGACCTTCGGGTTAAGAGATCCCCAAAACCCCGGGAATATGCCGGGAAATAAGCCAGAAACTAAGATAGAGGCCAAGCACTAGAGCTTATGGACGTAAAAGAGATCATAAAGATTTCCTTCAACCTCGTTGTCCTCTATACGGTGGGCGGCCTGCTGCTTGCCGTCGCATATTCGGTTACCTCTCCCATCATCTTCCAAAAAAACAAGGAGGAAAAGGCGCAGGCCCTGAGCCGGATGCTTCCCGTGCACTTGCGGGTGACATCAAAGGACTCCCAGAAAATAAAGGACGCCCTGCCTGATCTAGCGGGGGGCGCTGAGGTCTTCTTCGAAGGCGAGGTCGAGGTTGAGGCCGAGGACGGTGCAACCTTGAGCGTGGCAGTAGTGGACGTTATCGTTAACGGCTCCAAGCTCAAGGCCATCATGAAGGCATTCAAGAAGGCCGGCGCCACCCGGATGGAGGAGTACTCCGAGTTCACCCCCATCAAGCTTGGCGACTGGGAGCCCTGGCACAAGCACGCGGAGTTCTATAAGGTGGAGGACGACGACGGCCTCGTGGCCCACATTGTAGAGACCTATGGCAAGGGCTACTCAAGCTACATAAACATCCTCGTATCGGTTGACATGGACGGGCGCGTAATGAAAATGGAAGTCCTGTCCCACGGCGAGACCCCCGGCCTTGGCGACGAGATACTGCTGGACTACTTCAAGGACCAGTTCGTTGGCAAGGGTCGTGACCAGATGGTAGTGATAAAGGGCGAGACCGAGGACAATATACAGGCCATCACAGGGGCTACAATATCGAGCCGCGCCGTGACAAACGGCGTGAAGGACGCCCTTGAACTGCTTGAGAAATACGAGTCCGGGGAGTTCGTGCCTCTCGCTCCTGAGAACAAGACGGAAGGAGGCGGCAACTGATATGGATAACAGGACACTTCGCCAGATCTTCAACGACGGCATAATCTCTGATAATACAGTGTTCAAGCTGGCCATCAGCCTCTGCCCCACCATCGCCGTTACGAACAGCCTGAAGAACGGGTTCTTCCTGGGTGGCGCCGTCCTGATGGTGCAGGTCCTGGTAAACGCGACAGTATCCCTGCTGAGACATTTCATCCATCCCAGAATACGCATCCCCATATTCATGCTTGTGATATCGGGCTGGGTCACTATGGTGGACATGCTCATGGCCGCTTATGTCAGGGACGTGTACGCGGAAATTGGCCTGTTCATCCAGATAATAGTCGCCTACGCCTCCATACTGGCCCACGCCGAGTCCTTTGCCAGCAAGAACAAGCTGGGCCCATCGGTGGTGGACGGCTTTGGCATGGGGCTGGGGTATCTTATCGCCCTTATAATAATCAGTTTCGTGCGCGAGCTTCTTGGCAGGGGCACACTCTGGGGATACCAACTTATCTCTTTCAAGCCCATGCTCATAATGATAATGCCTACCGGCGGGTTCCTGGTCGTGGGGCTCTTGATGGGGTTCTTTAACTGGATGGGCGCTTGGCAGAGAAAACGGTATGAGTCCACTGAGCGCACGGCATCTCTTGCGGTACATGCCGCTGAGGAGGCATAGCAATGGAGACATTGAGCAGGCTTTTCGAGCTATTCTTAGCGGCGACACTGATAAACAATTTTGTTTTCACAATGTTCCTCGGGCTCTGCATCTACTTCGGCGTCACAAAAAAGATGGAGACCGCCATCGGGATGACAATAACCTTCACGTCAGTAATGACCATAAGCGCCGCCCTCTCGTGGGTGGTCTATAACTATGTGATGGTTCCCTACGAGATAACCTTCCTGAAGATAATCGTGTTCATCGGCATCGTGGCCGCCTTTGTGCAAGCCTCTGACACGATAATGAGAAAGATATCCCCGGGCCTGTACTACAAGCTCGGCGTCTACCTGGCGCTCATTGCCACCAACTGCATCATAATCGCGGTACCGCTCATCAATGTAGGCGAGAATTACAGTTTCCTGGAGAGCATCGTGTACGGCTTTGGCGCGGGCATCGGATTCGGGATGGCCATGATCATCCTGTCCAGTATTCGCGAGAAGCTCGACGTAGCAGATGTGCCGGGACCTTTTAAAGGCACTCCGATAGCATTTATTGTCACGGCGCTCATAGCCCTGGCCTTTACGGGGTTTACCGGGTTGATCACTTTATAAGCACAATAACGGACATGAATATATATGCTTGAGACATTAAACATAATCGGGATGTTCCTGGACATTCTGGGCGACCTTATGCAGGCCTTCTGGCATGTTGTGCCGCAGGCTGGCGCTGGTGCCAGCATGGATGTCAAGGAAAGCATAAACGTGGCAGTGCTGTTAAAGGACGTGCTGGTATTCATTGCTGCGTTCGGCGCCGTATTCGGCGTAGCCCTGGCCATGGCGGCCCAGCGCTTTGCGGTCGAGGTTGACCCCAGGGTTGAAAAGGTAAGGGGTGTGCTTGCCGGGGCCCACTGCGGCGCTTGCGGCTACCCGGGGTGCGAACAGTACGCCGAGGTCGTTGTGAAAGACCCTGACGTGGCCCCGAACCTCTGCACCCCCGGCGGCCCGCGTTGCACAGAGGCCGTGGCAGCCATCACAGACAAGGTGGCAGAGGCCATGGAACCCGTGTTCTCGCGCATCATGTGCCAGGGAGGCACATCTAAATCCCGGAGGCGCTACGTATACGAAGGAGTCAGGGACTGCCGTGCGGCGGTCATAGCCGGAGGCGGGGACAAGTCATGCGTATACGGCTGCCTCGGCTACGGCACGTGCAAAACCGTCTGCCCCTTTGACGCTATACAAATGAGCGACGACGACCTCCCTGTGGTTAACGTTGCCAGGTGCACCGGCTGCCGCAAGTGCGAGAAAGCCTGCCCCAAGCAGGTCATAGAGGTCTTAAACGGCGGCAAGGCCGTGCTCGTGGCCTGCCACTCCAAGGACAAGGGCGCTCAAGTCAGAAAGAACTGCGATATTGGC
>SDBT01010843.1_pt1 | contig 14691 bp, 26 predicted proteins | sample 2277101 | NCBI WGS metagenome assembly SDBT01 (sample SAMN10404973, study PRJNA504765) | marine sediment metagenome | isolation source: marine sediment core GS10_PC15, 103 cmbsf | place: Arctic Ocean: Southern Knipovich Ridge | collected 2010
GGGGGGTATGCACAAGAGGTACATTGAAAGATTCCTTCCTTGGCATGGGGGAATGCTTTGGCTCCAAGACGTACCGGGCTTCACATTTATATACATTCACGTTGGCAACAAAGATGACGATTCAGAAGGTTGTATTCTCGTTGGCGACGGGCAGATTTCAAATGTGATTGATCGGGGGATGGTGACAACCTCCGTCGCTGCATACCGGCGTCTGTATGAAAAGATTCACCCAGCTATAATGAATGGGGAAGTTTGGATTAGGATAGGGGACGTAGCATGAGTAATGACTTCACTAAGGGCTGTCTTACAGCAGTCCTCGTGATTGTATTGATAGTCTGTGCTGCTGCCTTTGTTTTGATGGTCGTTGGAGGGCCACGAATGTAATGTTGGGAAGTCTACTTAAGAGTGCGCTAGGGCCGATCCTAGATGGAGTGCTTCGTTTTATACCCGACAAGAACAAACGGGCGGAAGCACAGGAAGTATTTGAGGGTCAGATGCTAGCGGCAATGACCGGGCTGGTTCAAGGTCAGCTTGCGATCAACCAAAAGGAAGCCGAGCATGGTAGCATCTTCGTTGCTGGCTGGCGTCCGTTCATTGGCTGGGTCTGCGGGTTCGGTGTCGCTTGGCAGTTTGTTCTGTCCCCCATTGGAACATGGATCGTGGTAATTTCTGGGGTGGACATTCCTCCCATCCCTATCCTTGACACTGGCCCTCTTATGACCCTCATGTTGGGTATGCTCGGGCTAGGTGGGCTTCGCACCTATGAAAAGAGGCTGGGTGTCGCAAGGACTGGAGTTAAACCAGAGAAGTAACGGGGGACTCGTACGAGCCCCCCGAGTGGTTAGACCACTACTCCCCTTCAGACAGGAAGGTACTGTCCGCGGAGCCATCCCACGGAACGCGAGGGGCTTGCGCCTCTCTATCAAAGTAGTGCGGTGGTATCTGCCTCCGGCCGCACCCAGAGCTAACTAATACCCATCGGATACCTCGGGCTGGCTTTACTGATTCACGTAACCCGGTCCCGCGTCTGCTGCCTTATTCTCTTCCATTTGGATGACTTCCTTATACTTTTCGGCAGCGTGGATGATTTTATCAAGGTCTTGGAGTAGCGGCCTACCCTCCGGCCCCTTCTTGCGCCAGATCCACTTCGTAATAATATATTGGAAGCAATTAAAACGAAAAGCCCAAGCAATATCCCAATGCTCAAGAATGTGACCACAATTAGGACATTCACCACCCGTTTCTTTGTAGTGTGTCCCACCCGCTTGCCTTTCATTTGCCCTCACCATAACAGGAACTTGGCTGCTTCTAATCCAACAAGAAGCCAAACCCCCGTTCTTATGTTGCTAAGAAGAGTGTACACTTCGCTCAGAAAATCGCCCATCTCCATCTCGTCGCTATAACCTTGCATTCCTGTTTCCTTATTCATAGGTTGGTCCTTTGTAGTTAGGGTACAGTTACATAATAACCCATCTACCATTCCGGACCTAATTCAGTTTATTCTTTTCCTGACGCCGTACTTCCCAGTCAGAACAGGCACGGAACCAGTCCGGCGCTATTATTTCATTAAGCCAGTAACTTCTACGCGCTTTGTCCAAATAGGCATTCTTAATGGGGAAGGCTACGTTCTGTAACCACTCACTCTTAAACGTGGCGGCTCCCAACACGAACTCCTCACACTCGTCCATAAACTCTTGCACCGTCACGCCAGCTAATATAGGGAACAGGTCCTCACATCTATCCTCGCCCTTGTACATATCAACGTCCAGGGAAGTATTATAGATTGCTTCAAACTTAGGAAGCCCTGTGTACACATGACAATTATTACTGAAGCAATGATACATCCCTAACTTGAACCCGGCAGCCGAAGCAATCATTTCTTGTAGCAGGGTCATGTGTACGATGTTTGCCCCCATCATGCCCCACACGAAGTCATTACTCCTGTTGCATACCGTCATGTTAAGTGAGTCGGTTTCATCCACTCTGAAGTAAATGTGAGTATTACACGGTCTGTCGTCTGTTCGGGCATTAGCTCCATCGTATACCGGGTCCCACATTGACAGCACAGCTTGACGGGTTCCGGGGTCTTTCTTGAGAAGCTCAATTTGCTGTGTAATCTGAAAGATCGGGTTTGCCCATCGCCATCCGTAGGCTCCTCTGAGTATTCCGTCCGTTGCATAATCATTCATCCTTTTATTAAATTGACTTATCCAAGCTGCTTCGTTATAGCCAGCCATCATCCACACAAATTCCATACAGTGAAAGAACGGGTTAGCGTTCCGTACCGGGCAATTGAGTAGACGCTCCTCAGGAAATTGTATGGTTAGGAACGTGGGGGCGGGAAGGACGTATGCCTCCCCATTCCTAGTCTCCTCTAGTTTAGCACTTGTACGGAATTTCCATAGCCCTTCTATGTATGCTTGAGGCGCATTTCGCCCTATAATTTCTATAATCATGCGCGTAACCCTTTGTTTTATATAGTAAAATTGTAAGCCCGTCGAGTAGCGGAAAAATTAGGCAATAGCTAGGCAAGGCCCATGCTGCGATTATGCGTCTACGGGCGTCTGGTAAAGCCATTTTTGGTTCAATAGGCCGCATAGCCCCGTTTAGAGCGCCCTGTACTTGTCAGCACTCTACAGTACTTGTCATATTCGCACATACAGTTCTGCATATCCTGCATACACATTGTGAAGTAAGGCTCCCCCAAACGGTTTTCTATAAAGCTCTTAGCTTCAAAGATAGCCTCGTGGAAGTTACTGTTAGTCACCCGCTTCTGGTGGAACCATGATAGGCCACGCAGACTTCCCGGTCCGGGGGCGCAGAAGGTAGTCCAGTCTTCGGCTTTGTGCAGGGCATGACTCTCAGTGTTCTTTAGGTCAGCTATAATCTGTGCAGCAAGGAAACTCCCTATGCCTGGGATTTGGCGTAGCTGATGCCAGCACTCCTCCAGGTTTCGCCCCTTCAGGGGCAGTATCTTTTCGGCAGTCTGCAAGGTTTCCACGCAGTAGTCAATCTTAGGCATCTTGCGCCCATGCGTCGTTATTAAGTACGCGCCTCCCCAGATTTTGTCCCCTTTAGACTGGAGCTGGGTAAGCCCTTCCCAGAGGGCGTGGTGGACAAGGGGGACGAGGGTCCACTTAATGTGTTCCAGGGTCGGGGGCCAGTTGAAGAGACGGGCTGCAATAATCGCAAGTTCATATTGGTCTCCGAAGATAGCTGGAGTATAATTTTCCCTGATCCATCTAGTAACTCTATCGTCTTCCCGGTGAACGTTGCAGAAATACGTCCATTGAAATACATTGTCATCGGACCAAGGACGTTTAGCCCCTGCTTCTTTGAGCTCACGTATCTTTTCCCGTTCCTCTATCCAATAAGCGAGCAGCTCCTGCCTTGTATAAGCCTTTCCATTGACCTCTAAAATCGACGCGCTTGCCTCCCAACCATCCATCTTTACCCTCCTTCTCTACAGCTTTGATGTAAGGGCCGAAGCGTTCTTCTAGCCAGTAACAGGCTTCAGCTTGCATTTCAGGTGTTCTGTATAGACTGCACCCTCCCGGCGCATTGCAACTCCCCCAGTCGTGGAAGGTGGTGGTAATGATCTTGTTTCCCTGCCCACGCTCTAATAGTGTCGCGTTAAGAATAACATCAGAAAGTATAGGAAAGCGGTCAAGATCAGGTATGTCACCAACAAGGCGTCGGTTAATACCCTGAATACAAATGATCTTCCCGTTCTCCACGTATGGAGGCTTCTTAGTATGGCCCATCTGTCTTGGGTGGACTCCCACCAATGCGGTGTCTTCAAGAAGTATCTCCATGTAGCCCCAGAGAGTCAACAGGCGTTCCGCCTCTGCCCCCTGGATAGTTTGTAGGCCGATCTTGTCTCCTTTCAATACCTGTCGGCTGAACACAAGGTCATCATCTAGTATGACGCAGCATTCGTTACCGTCCGCCATACCGTCCTCGAGTATCCACTTCATCTTCTTGCTATAGTTGTCAACGTGGGGTGGGACAGCTATGGTCGGTATCGGCTTAACCAGCATATCATCTTCTGCACCCATCGGGTAATGCTTTTCGTGTTCTTCTTCTGGTACTACAAGGAAGCATTTGTCCCGCCACGAATACGGGATTGAAGTGTAGGTTCGCTGCTGACCTATGCGCCCTCTGGTCATAATGTATAAGTTCATGGACTCATCTCCAGAAACAAAACGAGCTCGACCAGAGGTTAGTCCGGCCGAGCTCTAGGGCTTACGCTTCGGCCGGGGGCGGCGTCAGTGTGCAAGCTTCGGCTTCAACAAAGAACCGTAGCCAGCCACGAGGCTGCTCCTTTTCTCCGCCTTTTTCTGCAAGCGTGGCGAAATGCTCAACCGTCTTACCGTTGCACTTGCGAAGGTAGTCGGTATACCACCGAGCACGAGCGCCTTTGAAGGTCTTCTCACCATCGGTTAGAGCAATGGTGGCTCCTTTGGCATACCCGTAATCCTTTCTTGCGGCGCGGGGCTTCTTTTCTCCGTCGGCACTTTCACTCTTAGCGGTGGGTGTGCTCTTGGTCGGAGGCGTAACATTGGACTTTCCCATCTTGTTCTCCTTCTTAGGGTTTATTGTGGGCATTCTGATTGTAACACAAAGACGGTCTTCGTGCAACTATCGTGTGCTCAAGCATTTGAACAAAGCCTTCTGGTTATGGTCTTTGGAAGCTAGGGTTGCCATCACTGTATCGTCCAGCGTGTCCCTAGCCAGTATATGATAGATGAACACAGGGAATTTCTGACCTTGCCTATTCACCCGCGCATTAGCTTGGTCATAGTACTCTAGGTTCCACGTTATACCGAACCATATTACATGATGGCAAGCCTCCTGCAAGTTCAGGCCGTGACCCATACTGGCAGGGTGACAAATCATTAGGGGGTACTCCCCATCATTGAATTTCTGTATGTACTCTGTAGATTTTCCAGCCGACGTGCCTCCTCCAAGAACAGGGATATCAGAGCCGAAGCGTCCAAGTAGTCGCTCTTTGTCGTGATTGAATTCATACATAATAAGTGTTGGAGCGCCTCCGAGTTGCTCAACAAGGTCTTCCATGGCTCCCAGTTTGGCGTCGTGAATATGGGTCCAATCGCCATCCTTGCTGGTGTAGAGGGCTCCATTACAGATTTGTCGGCACTTGCCTCCTGCAACGGCAGCGTTAGCTGCGATAATGGTTCCTTCGTCGAGCTGAGTGATGAAGTCTTCTTCAATGTCACGATACTTCTCCCTTGCGTCAGTGGGTAGGTCTACGTAGATAGTTTCCTGTATAACTGGAGGCATATCTAGGTAATCTTGTGCGGCTAAACGAAGCACGAAGGGATCAACCTTTTCCACCACTTGCCTGAAGGCTCCATCTTTAGGGAAGTACTGGTAGGGGTTCCACGGCTCACTGTAGAAGTACTTAGTTCTAAAGTGGGTGATGTACCTTCCAAGAGCCGCGCCATCGTCTAGTATGAATATTTGGCCGAATAAATCTTGGAGGCCAAGCGGCATGGGAGTTCCGGTTAGTATCCACTTTCTTTTGAACTTGGGGAACCACCTTCGCATTAGCTTGAATCTTTGGGTCTGTGTGTTTTTGAACTTGGTGCTCTCGTCTACGCATAGAATGTCCCATCTCTGTCTGTGCTTGGCCTTCGGGTCAAACAACCACTTCAACCCTTCAGGGTTAATGATGTGTACGTCAGCGTCTACACGAAGCATCGCAGCTTTGTCACTACCATGTATGACTGCGTAGGTGATGCCATTGAACTCAGCCCACTTTTCTATTTCATTGGGCCAGACGTTATAGCAAGGACGCAGGGGAGCGACTACTAGCATCCCTCGGGTGACTAGCCCTTTATCCCGTAGGACTTTGTATGCGGCGAGGCATACGGCAGTCTTTCCAAGACCAGGATCTAGCAGCAGTCCTCCACTCCCCTGCGAAAGCAATAGCTTCATAGCTCTAATTTGGTAATCGTGGGGATGCCACGGCTGCATCTAATATGTCCTTAGCTTCGGGGTAGTTATCAGTCCAATGGGCCTCAGCATTTTGCTGAACCAACTGCTTGAGTCGGTGATGTTGAATTTTACTAGGCTTCTCCCCGAGTTTCTTAAACTCAATCCATACGTGATGGCCGTAAGGATTAATGAATAGGTGGTCAGGCCATCCTCGTTGTGCAACGACGTTGATTTTAAGTGATATATAACCGATACTTTCAGCATAGGTGCTCGCCTTCTTTTCTACGGCTGACTCTAAAATTTGCAGGGTCCGCCATTATCTTTACTAAACTGACACCACTTACAGGTGAACTGTGGTACAGGTATGAATTCATCTATAGGGTGCTCCTCCACTTCCTTAATGTCCCGCATAAGGGCTGGAAGGTACTCCGGCATCATCATCTGCGGGTAGTAAATCTTTTTGTTCTGCTTTTGGTCTAGATATATTATGGTGGAGTCCACACCGTCAACCAGTGGGTGCTCCTGCAAAGCCACGACGCCATAGAGCCATTGCTGATGACTATGCTCAGGGTACACACGACCTGTCTTATACTCGTACACTTGGACGTTATCATCCTCCGGCACAAACTTGAGGTCCATGTAGCCTCTGATCATTACGTTCGGGGCATCATAGGCACAGGGGACACATTCCCAGCTTAGTCCCCACTTATGCTCTGGGAATATTTTACCGTGGAACGTTTCCCGTAGGCCGAAGAAGAATTGGCCGTAATGCTCATGAATGTCAGCGTGAAGCTGGTCGCTGTGTCCCTGCATGAATTGCTCCAGGGAGTCGTGTATCGCAGTCCCGCGCTCCATAGCAGGGGACGGGATGAACGGCACATCTACCTTGTCAATGTATGCGAACTTAAACTTCGCAGGGCATTTCTTAAAGGTAGCGAGCCTACTGTAGGAGTATGGGCCTCGTGTCACCGCTGCACCCCTAGATTCCCAGCCATACGATCCAGGCGTCGGTGTACATCTTGCAGCCGGTCACGGTTGCTGGATGCTTGGTTGCAGAGCTGTGCAATGATTCCAGAGGGTACTCCTTCTACATTACCAGTTTGGCTCTTTTCTGGCCGCGCTCCGTCTAGGTAATCCTCAATCCGCTGTACCATAGCTTCAACGTCTGTCATGGTATCCCGTGTGTTATTGACCGTCTGCATTGCTACTTCAAGGCTTGGTTCGCATTGCGGTGTTGATGCGTCCATCACTGCTCCGTTACTCATACTCATTCTCCACTTCGGTTAGGTGTCCCCAATTTTCCCCTACGAAGCCTTCGCTACGCATGGGTACGTCAAATAGGTCTTGGTCCATACACAGGCGAAGCTGGTCCATTTCACGCTCCCAGTAATCTTGAGGAACGGAAGCGTTTATCTCGTCATGTATGGTCGCCATGAATATTGTTTCGCTGTCCTTTACATCGTGCCAGTCGCAGAGTACCTCCTTAGTTTGGTCCCCTGCGCTACCTTGAATTAAATAGTTAAGGAGCTTATACTCCCAGGTTCGTATCTTACCGTTGATTATTTTCGGTGGCTCCACAGGGTATGGTCGGCCTCCCCAGGTTGTGACTACCCCACCGGACGCCCCTCGACGGCGCGTAGACGCTGCGAGTTGTTGGGCCGCTGGCATTGCCTTAAAGTAGGCTTCGCGTAGCTCGAACGCAACGTGGGGCGGTCTCTTTAGCTGCTGAGCCAACCCCGGCACACCACTACCGTATATAATGGAAAAGCCTGTGATCTTAACGTCCTTGCGGTCATAGAGCTTTAGGGTAATCTTGTGTATGAGTTCCTGTGCCATTGTGTGCGGATCCAGGAAGGGGTTCGCTTTATAAGCCTCCATAAGCGGTCCATCTTCGAAGTGGGCAAGGATCCGGATCTCTTGGCTTGAAAAGTCACGTTTGACCCATACGTGTCCAGGCTCAGGGAGTAAATACTCCCGCATACTTGGCAATGGAGGTAAACCGTCGGGGATGACCCAGTCAAAAGGATTCGGCGGGTTTTGAAAGTTCGGCCGTGCGCTAGACAGTCGGCCAGTACGAGCCCCGGAGTGACCCCGCTCATCGTTCGCCACCTGATTCCAACTGGTGTGAACCCGGCCATCCGTAGCGGCGAACTCCAACCATGGACTCATAAAAGTACCAACGCAGGTAGACATGGTACTGCGATAAGCTAACAAGTCTAGCAAGTCGGTGTGTTCTGGGTTTATCCCCTGTATCAAGTTGTCTTTGGCTGTGCTTCTTTTCCCTGTTGGTGTATAGAACCATTGGTCCATCACTCCTGCTTTGTCTAATCGGTCGGCAAGCTGTGCTCCACTACCGATATTGAATGACTCACAATTGAGGGCATGGAAGATTCTGCCTTCCACGGCTTGCAATCCATCACTACAAACTGCAACGTCAAACTCCAGCCTTTCAACGTCAACTCGTATTCCCACGCGGCTACTTTCCGCCATGACAGGGGCAAGCCGACGCTCTCTATCATAAGGCTCCGTAGGGACTTTAGTATAGAGAAAATCATAGAGGCCTCTGGTACGCAGTACATCACCCTTTGCGTATGGGGCGACAAGAGAGACTGGAGCACGTGATATAAACCCTCCTGCGTTTTTCCTTGTTGCCTCTGGTACATTGGCGAGTATCCAGTTTGTGAGTTCATCCTGCTCCTCCGGAGGCATATCTAAATACCTCTCGCTGCTAGGTTTAAGAGCTAGGCTCGGGCTGTACGGGTCATGTAGGAACAGGAGGTACATAGTGTCATGCACCCTGCTCCAGTGTGGTCGCTCCCCGCCCAGCCACTTCAAGCCTACGGCTAGGTCAAACTGTGCATTGTGAAAGAGTAACTGGTCACCAGAATCCATGCAGCGGAGCCACACTTCGGTCATCTTGTCCCAGTCGGTAATGTACTCAGGCTCGCAACCTTTAATCCAAATTGCCAACCCGACGGGTTTAGGGGGAAGCCATAGGGGATTCGGCCCTATAGCCTCCGTTTCAAAGTCCAGGGTTATCACGCGGCGCGTCGTTTGCGCTTGCGAGTTGTGCGAATATTCCCTAGGGTTATTTCCATACGGGCTTGGAAGCTGTCAAGCTGCCGCGCTCGCTTTACCTTTTGAGTTGTGGTTTTGGTCCCCCAATAAATGAGGGCTACATCACAAGTTGCACAGACTCCCACACTTGAAATCTTATGGGTCTTTTCCGTGCGGTCACACAAACAACATCGCTTCATTTTATTCCCCTAGTATTTGCCTGATTCGGCAGGTGCTTCATTCTCCGTGGGGGTAAGGTCGTAAGGCACTACGAGCGTGGTCCTACATAGCTCCTTCTTACCGTGAACCGCCCCAAGTATTTCGTCCTCCAGCAGCCCCGCGAATTCAAAGTACACACGGAACTGTGACTTGGGGTCAGGCTTGACCATTATCTTGGTTGCGACACCCCACGCTGGACGGTTATGTTGAGCAGCCACAGTGTTGACGTAGTTGCTCCAGTTTTTAACGGACATAACCGGCAAACTCAACACAGCTATTTCAGCATTGTCAAAGTCCGCTGCATCCTCACTCAGGGGAAGTATAGCCAGCTTGCGACGCTCCCCGCAGGGCTTCCCCTTCCCAGGTGGCTTCCGCCATTGGCCCATGATACAAGTATCACAGTTACCCCAATTTTCCCAATCACGGTCGGGTACACTTTCATGTGCCTTAATAGAATCGCCGGGGTCCCCATAGCCAAAGCAAGCGGGAGGGTTGACCACTCCTGCCTCGTATTTCTGGTCGTAATACACCTGTTCGTGTATAACGTCAGCAACAATGGCTGTCATTTCATTGTCTGGTACGGGTATATCCATCATAGTCATAATACCCGACTGTAAAGAAATACGAGTAACGCTGGGTCGCTCTGTTTTGGCTACATCCTTGGCTTCGGTTGCCATCATATCTTCCCATGATACAATGCCTGTTTCGCTGCTTGCTTTTTTCTTAGTCATTGGATTAGTACCTTCACCTTTTCAACTATTTTATCACCAACGCCCGGGATAGTTACGTCATCATCCCATCTTAGTTGGACCGCACTTACAGTTAGACGCTTATGCACAAGGTCAATAGCGTCGTGGTCCTTTATGTACTGATGTATAGCATCCCAATCCTCGGCGACAGGCTGCAACGTAGAGTTATATTCAATCAATACGCCAGCCAAGTCCACGCCAGCACCTCCATGCTCACGGCAATGCGTGACCATTAGAAATGCAAGTTCGTCTTCTTTGGTTTTGAGGTTGCGTGACAGTTTGTCAGCAGCTAGCCGGTCGGCTTTGGTCTCGTCGTACTTTATCGCTGTGGCTTTGAGGTCTGCTAGCTCCATTTTGATTCTCCTTATGGTGGGCTGCATACATATTATTACATAACGTGGGGGGAAATACCCAAGTCTTTATTCTGCTTCCTTTAGTGCCTTGAGTATAGCCTCGCTAACTTGCTGGTTGTGAGTTTTAGTTAGTGTGATTCCATTGACCAGCAGATTACCCCGAACGTGCGAGTCAATATCCCTCATAAGCTGTGCTTTGAAGTCGGTAATGGCGTCAGGCAGAGCCTTAAAGAACTTACAATCGTGGTCCTGGTGTTCTTTGCCCTCCATTATGATGTACAGGGCGAACATGGACACCAGGAGCTCCTGTAGCTTCCCGATAACCTTGACCAAGTGGTCAGGGTTGCCTTCATCGACGGCTGTTTGCATGAACAGCTCGGTAATGTTGTCTATTTCACTCACATACCACCTCGTATATGTCAATTTCCTTGGTTTCCGTGCCAATCTTGACACGCTTACAGATGGTGCTACTGAAGCTCAGCCATATCCTAACCTCGTCTTCCTTATTCCACCAGCAGCAGAAGCTAACCTCGTTCTCTTCAGGCTTGTAGTCTGTTTCGTAGCCTGACGTTCTCATCTTGTGCCAGAAGCTTTTCAGTATTTCCTTGTCCCCGCTGATGTTAAGGTCAAGCGAATGGGAGTCCATACTAGCTCTTAGCAGACCTGTGTCCTTTAGATTTGCCAATAGCGCGATTACCTGTAGTTCGTGGGTGTTAAAATACTCCCTACAGGCGACTGCTTCTTTTTCACGGGCGTCTATACCCTTCTTTAATTCACTTAATAGTTCTGACATTGCTGTATTCCCTCTGTTGTGTATCTTTTTCGTGGTTTATGAGAAGCTCTAATTGCTCCAGCACATGGACTCGGTTGCCAGTAATTCCGTAGGCTTGCTTGACTATCATATAAGCTGACGGCCTACGGCTCCTTTTCATACCAAGTATTTCCAACTTCAGTGCTGCCCTACGCGTCACCATAGCCAGCAGTTTGAGTTTGTGGTCAACAAATGCGGTCATGCTGCGTCCTCCTCTATAGCCTCCATGTATCCATGGGCCTGAAGGTAAACGCGAAGCTTGGCTATTTCAATCACTGTGTAACTTCCCCCAATGGTTTCAATTAGCCTGAGCCTGTGCTTGTCGGCTGCGGCAGCGACAAAGGGAAGTCCCCCGTTCGTGCCTATAACGTCAAGCTGGCCGTTTTTCTTACGTCGTAATATAACGAAGCGTTGTAGACGCTCCGTGTTTTCTGCTGGTTCATTCATAATATACCTGCTATTAGAAGTAGTACCAGAAGTATTCCTAAAACTGTGCCACCGAGCATACCTATGCCGATTAGCAGATCTTTGAAGTCCCCCCATGGAAACGGGGGGTGTGATTTCCGCCTACCCACGGCGAACCTGCGTGTGGTGATAAGTACCACTAGGATACTCAACCGGGTTAGTTCCAATACTGGTTTTGAGGGTCTTGCCTTCCTTAAGGTCATGCAAGGCTACCTCGGCCCCTTTCTTACCCCAATGCTGACGTACCGCCCAGAACTTTATATTGGCGACCGTCCTTTGGTGGTATGTGAATCGTTTTTCATTACCGTCGGTGGTAATTACTTCCACTTCGTAACGGTATTGTGGATTACCGTATTGGTCAACTGGCATTTGGAACTCCTTTTGGAATTGGTAGGCTGAGGTCAAACAGGTAGTTGTCCAGGTCGGTTATGCCGCCAAGATGGTCAACATAATCTAGCCAAAACCTGACGGCTGCTTTATAGAAGGCATGGGATTCTGGTAACGATGTGCCGTTTACCCGAACACCAATTAAGGATTCGCCGTCTGGCCCATTATAGGATTCAACGGCTACTTGGTGTAGACAGCCAAGCACTGGATCTTCAATGTTGGCGATTATGCAATAATTTGACATAGTGTATTGCGTCCTTACGTTACGACCCCCAAAATAGGGGTACACTTATATAATACATAAAAACGTGCGTCTGTACAGCACTGATTGCGTCCTGTTTAATCAAACGGGTAAAAGGCTTTGGCCCTGCTAAGAGCTGCCGCCTGTGCGCCCGACCCCAGCTTATGGAAGCCTGGAGTCGGTGGGGGCCGGGTGTCGCGGTTGTACTGTTCGCGGCTGCGGGGCTTGACGTACTTTTTCTTATTTGTCACTGTTGGTGCTCCAAATCACTGTTACGCCATGACCCATAGCTTCGTGGCTATTAAGAAAATGGCGGATGTAATGGTGGCGTTTAGACCATGCCGGTTCGTGCTTGTGGATTGTTAGCAAGCCTATGACGTCACCTTTTACCGACTCCACATCGGCGTAAGCGTAGCATCCTACTTCGTTGTACTCGTTCATGTTATTTCCTTTTCAGTTAGCTGTATACCTTTATATTATATAAAACCACAGGCATGATTACCCAACTGATTAGTCAGCTACGGGATAAATCAGGGGTGCAATGGACCGGGTAATTTTATATAATATATGTATATGGCAACCACGGAAAACAACATGAATCTTAAAGCCCAGGTCCAAGCGGTTATAACTGAAGTGGAGCTCAACGCCCCGCTATACACCAAGTTCCCGCCCGCCTGGAAAATTGAATTCTACGGCAACAGCCAAGTCGCGGGTAAGGCGCAGGGGACTTGTGTTATCAAAATAAACACTGACCTAGCGGAAAAGCACCCGGAACAACTGCGTGACACAGTGCTGCACGAAATGGCACATTGTCTAACTACCCTCAAATACCAACGGCGCGTCAAGCCCCACGGCCCCGAATGGCAAGATATGGCTTGTCTAATAGGTGCAAATCCAACGGCTTGCCATGATATGGAGCAGCCTGACCTAGTTGTCCAGCGTCACAGCACACATCTATACCGTTGCGGTTGCCGCGACCACCATCTTAAGGCAGGGCGTCATAATAAACACATCTGCTACGGCGTGATTTACACCTGCCGGTCATGCCGTGGCCCATTGGAGTTGATAACATGACTATGGCACTATTGAATATCCGTAACCAAATGGTTAAAGACTTGGAGGCTCAGGGGTACGAAATCACTGGCGCTGGCATGTTCATTAACCGCGACCGCCACGAAGCTGATATCTGCGCCAACGCGCCCAGCGGAGAGGAATACCACATCGTTATTTGGCCCAGCGACGCACAAGCTAAAGACAGGGCCGAACCAATAGAGGGATTAAAGTATGGCCCCGACACACGATAACACAGGTGAACGGAATGCGTGGTGTGAACTCAAGCTAACGCTTGACACAATACCAGCTGACGATCTTAGCACATTTTTCCACGGCAGCGTTGATGAGAGGGACCAGCTAATGGACCGTCTAGGGCTGGCCCGTGAATCCTGGTGGCTGCTGGGCGTCCTAGGCATAACCAACGAGCATTTAGATTAAAGATTGCTTTGATGACAACCTAGGACGTGCTATTATGTAATTGTGGTAATAAGCCACGTCTAGCAAGGCACGTCAATGAAAACTTTCAAATTACAACGCAGTAGAATAAAGGACAGCCCGGTGGAAATCGGGTGCTTACTCCGGTCCGGGTCCGACTCTGGGCTATTCGTAAAGGTGCTGGACATAGTACCTAACGACTATGCCCATGTCATTAAGCGTACCGAATACCCGCGCAAAAAGGACGGCAGCTGGGATTACGATAATCCTACTACCTTTAAGGATACGCAGTTTTACGACAAGGTGGTAGTGGAAACGTATGCCCACGTCAAATGCGGCATAATGACCAAGCCCAAGCGTCCTTCCCGTCGTGTTGGGTATATATCAAACTACAGCCCGGAACACGCGCAAATAGAAACACAGGCTGGGTCCACGCACGATTTGTGGCAGTACGAGGTAGCTACCATACAAGAAATAAAGGTTACTACCGACCAAGCCTACGAACAGGGGCAGAAAAAGCGTGTTAGAAACGAGGCATACTTCAAGCATCAAACTAAGCAGCACGAAAAGTATGCGGTACATCGGGCAGAGTCAGGGCAAGCAAATAATTGGGAAGCCCCCAAGTACGACAGCTTTATGGCTGACCGGGCTAAATGGGACAACCCGTATGGATTTGCACAGTACGACAATGCCCTTACCGACGCTTGGCTGGCAGGTCATTCTGCTGATTAAGAACTAGGGTAGTTCAGGGCCGGGTGTGCTAACATATATTATGTAATTGTGGTAATAAGCCACGACTAGCAAGGCACGTCAATGAAAAATTTCAAATTACAACGCAGTAGAATAAAGGACAGCCCGGTGGAAATCGGGAGCTTACTCCGGTCCGGGTCCGACTCTGGTCTATTCGTAAAGGTGCTGTACATAGTACCGAACGACTACGCCCATGTCATTCAGCGTACC
>SDBT01010844.1_pt1 | contig 14691 bp, 15 predicted proteins | sample 2277101 | NCBI WGS metagenome assembly SDBT01 (sample SAMN10404973, study PRJNA504765) | marine sediment metagenome | isolation source: marine sediment core GS10_PC15, 103 cmbsf | place: Arctic Ocean: Southern Knipovich Ridge | collected 2010
TTATGGGAACTAGCTATAATGTCGGCGTTAGCTTATAAAAAAGTTTCTCTATGCTCCCCGCGCAACTAGAAAATGAAATCAAGAAAAATTGTTAGTTTGGTCTGTACGTAGTGTTTTTTTTATTAAATCATTAATTATCAGCGATAATTCTTTATTCTAACGTATCATAAAACCAATTCTATATTACTTAAATTTTAATGTATTATCCTCCCATTTATAATCATCTGAGGAACCTGATAGTTGATCTGCTGACTGAATAATAGGTAGAAATGTATCCACTGAGAGAGAAGCTCCCCCTATTAGACCCCCATCGATATCATCTAAACTTAGAAGTTTATCGGCGTTATTTGCATTCATTGAGCCTCCATAAATTATTGGAATATCCTCTGCAACTTTAGCATTATAATTATGTCTAATCCAATTTCTTACTATTTGATGTGCTTCACTTGCTTGTTGAGGTGATGCAGGTTTTATTTCTGTATCAGGATTCAGATATTTATTGTTGATTGCCCATACTGGTTCATATGCTATAACTATTTTGTGTAGTTCTCTTTTCGTAACTCCTTTCAAACTTCCTGATAATTGAGACTCATTAACTTCTGTTACTCTATCATTCTCACGTTCTTTCGCTGTTTCTCCTATACAAAGCACTAGTTTGAGATTCTTTTCCAGAGCTAACCGTATCTTCATGTTAATGATCTCATCTGTTTCATTAAATATTCGTCTAGGTTCACTATGCCCTAATATAACATACTCGCAACCAGAATCAAGAAGAGACAGTACTGAAAATTGGCCTGTAAAAGCTCCTTTTTCATGATAATGGATATTTTGTCCTGATAATTTCAATTTGGTTTTTTGAATAGCCTTTCCAACGGTATATAGAGCATTAAAAGAGGGTGCGATAAATACGTCAACAGAACTAATATTATTAATTGCTGCGGCAATTTTATCTGCAATTGATACTGCGTCATCTACCTTTGAAATCTGCATTTTCCAATTTCCCCCTATTACAAATCGCCTCATTTCTGACACCACCAATTTCTTTTGACTGGAAAATCGTTAAAGAATATTAATTTTTCCGCTCTCAACAACATTATTTTCTTTTTCCGTTAAGTAACACTTTTTATAAGTAAATACTAGAAAATAAATCAAACATGAGAATATTTCTCAGAAGCTTCATTGTGGCTTTCAAAAAGTTAAGAACTGTACTATTACTACTTATAATTACAATATCTTTTGGAGCTGCAATCTTTCAACTATATTATTCAATAAATTTCGATCCAAACTTTACTGGAAATATAATCGATTCAATATTTGCTACAATTGCACTAATGTTTGCTATGGAAGTTTATACTTTTCCCCATAGTGGTGAACTTATCCTAAAGCTTGTTTACATAATTTTTCCTTTTCTAGGTTTACTTATCATTGGTTTGGGGATTGTAGAATTCGGAATGTTTACTTTTACCTTAAGATACCGTTTAACTGCATGGAATGAGTGGATGGCAAAAACAATGTATAATCATACAATTTTAGTGGGATTAGGGAATGTTGGAACACGAATTATCGCTGAATTACTTTCAGATGGAATCCCAGCTACCGTTATTACTCTTGAAAATGATAAAAATTCTGAATTTGTAGAGCAAATGATAGAAGATCAACGAGTAGCTGTAATCTTTGGCGATGCAACTCAAATTTCTGTATTAAAACAAGCTAATGTCGAAAAAGCAAGAGCGTTGTTAGTAGTAACAAATGATGACTTAACCAATTTCAAAATTGCCACTAAAGCAAAGGAACTTAATCCCAAACTGAGAACAGTTATCAGGGCCTTTGATCAAGACTTTTCTGAAAAAGTGAGTGGTTTATTTGATATAGATGCTGCGATAAGTACGAGTGCTATTGCTGCTCCGGCATTCGTTGCAACAAGCTATGAAGATGGTATTATCCAAACTCTAAAGTCTAAAAAGGGTGAAACAGAATTCCATTTGATAGAAATAACTCTTGATAGTTCTTTCTCACCAGTTACGGTAGAGGTTATCGAGGATGAATTTGAAGTAACAATCCTAGCAGTCGATAAACTAGCACATCCAGATTCGGAAGATAAAATTAAATCAGGGTCAAAATTGTTGCTTCTAGGACAGATTGAATCACTTCGAAGAATAAAAAAGAAATTCTGTGTGTAAACATAGAAAGGAATTTTAGAAAGCGAAGTTTATTAAATCTCTTTTTTTTTTGATAAGAAAGTAATTATCTCTGACGATTTTTTAGTGGTGAGTTTTTTGGAAATTGAGTTTAATGGAATTTCAGAAGAAATTCTTCAAGAAATATGCAATAATAATGGGGTTTCGGCAGATTTTTTTCCATTAGCGAAAAGAGATGCTTTATGCCCTAGAGAACAGGGTAGAACATTTGGCGATGGCGAAACGTATTACGTTGCTGGAGAATCATGTTGGTACGGTTATTTTTTTTGTGGAAATATTAATTGTGGACGAACATCTCGTAGAAGATCAATGGTAGGTGGACCTTCAAGAATAAGTAGGGGAACTAAAAAATCTGGTGGAAGATCTTCTGCGTGTGATTGTGCGGGAACAGATTGTTCAGGTACGAATTGCGATGCTGGAAATGATTCGCTGGGCGCAATTGTATTGATTTTTGTCATAATTGCTGCCATTATTGTGCTTATTGCTCTTGCTCCTTACCTATTCACTGGAATTGTTGTTGTTGTTGAATTGGGTCTTGCTATTATTCTCGGATTATTTGATATTATCACATTTGGAATCTTCCGTAAAAAATTTAAAAGAGTCCTTGTATATTTTACATCATCTCCTTCAGATGACAAATTAAATCAGCTCATTAGTGATGTTGCTTCTCAAGGAGGACTTCCTAGAAGGTTCGATTATGCATATTTTACAAATGGCTGGTGGATATTAAGAACTGGTGCTTATCTCTTCGTACCGTCTCTTATTGCAATGATCCTCGTTCTTTGGTTACAGCCAGAGAATGGAGCGCTGTTTCGAATCCCAATTATTGCTTTTTTCTTGTCGATCTTCTTAGCGTGGTTTGGAAATTTCTTAGTAAATAATAAGGCAAGGGAAGTAGCAGCTTCTACTTCCTGATTTTTCCAACTTATTTCTTTACTAAATTAGTGTAATTAGAAGAATTACAATTGCTCCGATAGCAAAAGAAATCAGTGTTCGATAGTTTTGCGAACCATGAGTTTGAGGAATTAAATCTGAAGCTGCAACATAGATAAATGTTCCAGCAGCTATTCCAAGTAAAATGCCGATAATTGGTTCAGCTAAACTTCTAATGAATAATAAAGATATTAAAGAACCTATAGGTGTAGCTAATGCTACTAAAATTGAAAGAATTGAAGCTTTTTCAGGAATAGTTTCATTTATTAAAGCAAATGATGTAATTCCCTCTGGAACTTCATGAGAAATTACCGCAAAAGCAGCTAATATTCCTAACTCTAGACTTAATTCAAATCCAACACCAATTATTATCCCGTCTATGAGTGAATGTAAAATTAAGCCAGAAAATACCATTACTCCTGTTACGGGAGCTGTGTGCTCAAGGCATGGATTATCTTCATGAAAATGCAGTTCACTTCCAGAATGGATGACTAGAAAATTTTCCATTGTATAAAACAGAAAGAACCCAATGAAAATTACTGGAAAAGCCATTTCAGAAAGCTCAGCTGCCTCGGGGATTAAATGGAAGAAAGCTAACGCTAAAATCAATCCTGCTGCAAAGGAATTGACGTATTGAGATCGTTTTATTGCCCATTCCTGTTTTTTACGCATGAGGATTATACCCAAGAGTGTAGCAATACCAGCGAGACTGCCATAAAATAAAACCGTAATTTCAAATTCATACATTGATGTCAAAACCTTTAAGAGTAAGAAAGTACAATTTGTACTAGATCTGGTGACATTTTGACCTATTATGACTGTATTATTAAATTTATTTTTTCCTTTTCGCTAATATTGGAAAAATTAATCTTAAGATTCATTATCTTTTTTTAATAAGAACGATTTTTGTTACGGACTGGGGAATTGATGATCTAACTTTGATAAATATACTCGAATTAAGAGAAAAAGCAACCATGTTGGCAAAAGAATTATCATTGATAATGCTGATTCAAATAGTAAATCAGAAGCGATTAATATTAAAGATAAACCTAAAAATAGTGAAATATGCTGAACTAATCGAAATTTTGGTCTTAATTCTATGAAATATCTGCTATATGATATAAAAATGCATAAAATTCCAATAAATAGTAAATAAATTGGTGATAAACCTTGATAGACACTTCTATTGAGAAAATAGAGTGAGAAAAATGTTTCTCCTACAATAATTCCTATAAAGCTTCCAAAACAACCTGAACATATCCAAAAATTCCACATTTGGAATTCGTGAGAGGAACGAATATCTATCGGATGGTGGGAAAGGTTGAGTAGGAAAGTGGGAAAATATCCAGAGAAGTAGACTCGTAAGTGAAGGAGATTCGGTATAACTGTCAATCCTGCAAATATGAAAAACCCTAGGATGAACTGACGAGTAGGCCATTCATTATCAAGTAAGCTAAAACTATCTCGGAGTATTTGTATTAAGAGTAAGCAAGTTATCAAAACAAAGAAAGGTAAAATAGAAAAGAATACCTTTTTACTTGTATTAACCATCATTAGCGTTCACTTCGTTTGATTACCCATGTTTTAAAAGATCTAAAGCTATTTTATTTGTTTTATCGTATTACCTCTTGCTGCTTTCTACTAATGAATTAATACAGATTATTGAGTTGATCCTGAATATGAGGAGGGAGAGTGTTAATATATCGATTTTTGTCTGAAAATACTAGATCAGCTTCTTCAAGCTGTGACATTATCTTTTTGATGATCATTGGGCCAATATTTTGCAGTTTCTCTTGAATTTTCTCAAATTTAACAGGTTTTTCAGTAATTTGCAAGATTTTAAGCATGGTTTGATTCAACAGAACCTCACGAGTCTGATTGTGAGCCATCAAGCGAAAAGTGACCTCTTTGGATGGAGCAATAGCTACCTCTATTTTAGTTGAACTTAATATTTCTTCATATTTCTTTAATAAGTCCCGTTGTACAAATTCAGTATTCTGTAAATTCGAGATTGTCATATAAGAATGGATTTTCACGAAATCTCGTGCAAAGATAGGTTCATTTGAAAGATAACTGAACGCTTTTGTCAAGGGGGAAGTATCAATCATTTTTTCAATCAAGGGATTCTCCCAAGGCCATTCAGTTCCAATGGGTGTACAGGGATTCATGGAAACTGGGTTGGGAATCATATGAATAGGATTTTTTCGGTTTCTATCATATATAGGAGCCATGATATATTTCATTTTTATTAAGGTTCTAAAAGATTGGTATACGTCATTATATGTTTCCCCTGGATAACCACAAAGTAAATTAAAGCCAATTACTTGCACTGAAGGATATTTTGTAATCAGTTTCAAGGTGTAAATCGCATTCTCTATCCGATGTGGTTTTTTCATCTTTCTTAAGATTCTAGAATTCCATTGCTCAAACCCAAATTGTATTCTTGCCTCGAAATTATCTAAATATTTCATCATTTCTTCAGTTATATAATCGGGGTTTAATTCTACAAAGATTGTCAATTTTTGATAGCTTTCTTTTAGCCGTGAAAGCTCTTGTAATAGGATGAGAAAACGTTCATCAGAACTTCCTCTCACATCACTCCCTAAGAAACGAATCATGAAACGATCATTAGATTGAATATTTAAGGTTTTTAATTGGTGATTTATTTCTGCTAAAATATCTTCAGGAAGCCTCTCTCTAAATACGTTTACTTTACTTGTACGATGACAAAATGTGCATTTTCCCCAATGACAGCCTCTAGAGTCCCATATATTAATCATTTTGAAATTCTTGTCAACATCCCATTGATAACCCTCATAATTGGCCCATTTATTATCTATATCCATTAATGGATTGCGCTCTGGGTTGACCTGAATAATACCGTTATCTTGCTTCCACACAATTCCCTTGATTTTATCAAGCTGCAAACCTTTTGGATAACTTTCACAAATTTCAAGTAAAGTCTGTTCACCCTCACCAAAAACACAGATATCGATAAAAGAAAACATTTTCATTAGGAGTTCTCCTTCTTGAGCACTCATCCCTCCAAAAACAGTTAATATTGAAGGATTTATTTTCTTTATTCGGTTTAACAGCATGAGACTTGGAATTTCTTGGCCAAGGTTGATACTACCCCCTATAATATCATAGGAAGTCATCCTGTTTTGATTGATTTCAGAGTTAAGAAATTTATCTAAACGTTCAACCATTTTAATGAAATCTTTTTTTGAAATATTTGGACAATAAAAAGAACCCCACGTTCTAAGGAAATCTAATCCCTCGTCCGCCTTTTCAACCTTATTAAGGTCTTTTAGAAAAAGATAGCCAAATAATGATCGAAAAATGGAAGCTGAAATATCACTATCAATGTGGATTTTCTGAAGCCATTTAAAATCTTGAAAACAATCAACTATTAGTTTTTGATTCCAATAATAAGAATTGATCTTTAGATTAGGGTTCTGTGATTCGATATAACCCTTTAAATACCCTAATGCAGGATGAGGTGTAACAGAAAGAGCTGGAGGAAATGAATGAAGGCTGATTTTTAACGTTGCCAAAGAACGATCCTGCATATCTGATTTCATTTGGTTTACACTTCAAATGATGAAAGAAAGCTTGAAAAGAGAACTTTACACTTTCATAAAGATTTAATCCTATAACTCTATTCTTATTTTTGAATGTATAGGAATTGAGGAAAAGAAACCTTAATTTAGTTTTAATTACTAGTGGAGTACATATACTGTCAGTTTTAGGGTTATTATTACCGAAAGCTTAAATATCTGTTCCAAATATTACTCAACTAAGAGAATGATTCGTTTTGAAGATATTTGTTACTGGTTCAACAGGTTTCGTGGGGAGTCATATAGTTGATGCGTTAGAAAAGCGTTATTCTCCCTCAAATATCTATCTACTGGTTAGGGATCCTCTAAAAGTTAACAATAGAAGGGAAATAGGGATGAACATAATCAAAGGAGATATTACAGCTCCTGATTCTTTAGCTTCGATTTTTGAAATCGAACCAGATGTTGTTATTCATTCTGCGGCCCTGGCGAATGATTGGGCTCCACTTTCAAAATTACTAGAAGTTAATGCCCGAGGAACGGAAAATCTACTAAATTTGTTGTCGAAATTACCTGATTCTCCGTTTTTCGTGCAATTAACGTCTTCAGGTGTATACCGTAGGCAAGAAGCAGTTTACTTAACAGAGAATTCACAAATCGGACCTCATGGAAATTATCAAAGGTCTAAAGTTGTTGCAGAAGATATTGTACAGAAATATATCAGTAATGGAGTAAGAGCCGTAATAATTCGGCCTCCCAATGTTATGGGAGCAAGAGATTTAACTCACATGGCAAAAATATGTATAGCGATTAAAAAAAGAAAATTCCCAATAATAAAAAATGGTTCAGCCCGACAAACATGGGTAGCAGCCGAAGATTTAGCAGAAGCAGTAATAAAATCCTTTCAAAACCACAATGTAACAAGAGGTCAGATTTATAATCTCAAATCATTTGAAATAACCGTAAGAGAACTATATGATCAGATCGCTACATTAATGGAGATAACTGATCCTCCAAAGACATATCCATATAGATTGGCTTATTTGGTGGGTTTTTTGGGTGAAATTTTCGGAAAAGTAAGAAGGAAACCTTCAACACTCAATCGGTACCGAGTTTTAAAATTTTCGACAGACCGCTTGTATAATGACGATAAAATACATTCTGCTTTCGATTTCGTACCTAAGAAGGGTGCTCAAGAAACAATAACTAATACTGTTCTATGGTTGCAAAATGAAGGGATAATCTGATTTATCTCGATTTTTTGCAAAAGGTTTTAATAATACAATTCAGATGTTCTGTGTAATTTCTGATATAAGGTGAGATTATGCAATTTGATCTAAATGACACTAAAGGGGTTCTTGGGATCTACTGTCTTGGTGGAGCTTTAGGCTCTTATCTGGCTTTCTTTTATTATTCACTAATGGAAGCAACACTTGAACACACAATAGCTGCTTTTGCATTCGCAGTAATTGGAGGTATATTCTTAGTTGTTGGGGGTCTTTTGATTGCAATGAATGCACAAATGGTGAAAGAAGCTAATAATGTTCGAAATCCTAATCTAAACCCCACTACGATAACGCGATTGTTATCCGTCATAACAGTGATAATTATTGCTTTATTAATAATTTTAAGCCAGGTAATCGAAACTTAGTTGCTAATGTACTGAAAAAATGCAGATTTTTTTACGGAAAATATGAAATTACCCCTAAATCGACGTATTGTGAGGACAAACTGAATGGATTCATTAAATCTGCTAAAAACACTATGTTTCACAGTTGAAAACCAAACCAAGTTTGTTTGCAGGGAATTAACTGATGATGATGCTCGATGGAGACCTACAGAACCACAATCCCCTGCAATCGGTTGGTTTGTTGGTCATATTATTGTCCTTCACGATATTATGATCAATCATCGTGTTTGTGAAAATTCCTTACTTTTTCCTGACTTGATTGATCAATTCGGATTCGCTACTGAGGGTAATTTTCCTGATTCTTTTTCTTTAACAGACTTGTTTACTAGGTTTAAACAGCTGAATGGAACTATAATTGAAACTATCCTTTCAAAAAACCAAGATTGGTTAAATGAATTGTTTGATACAGATGGATTTCCTCCAAACTGGCAAGGAAAAAATAGAGCTAAGGGTTTTGCTTTAGCTATCAATCATGGGATTGCACATACTGGACAAATTTTAGAAGTTAAACGTATGCTTGGAAAAGGAGCTTGGGGATTCTAAATAATTGAGCTAATAACCTGAAATCTGTAATTATCTATTAATTTCGAGGATAAAATCCAATAGTGAGGAACGGTTTTTGATAGAAAACTATCATGATATCATGAGAATAGAGTGGTATGCTCAATCATTGCAGAAAAAGTATGAAAAAGATGGTCCTCTTATTAAATTACTAAATGGCTCATCTACAAATGATAAACCTGAAGGTTGCAATTATCTAATTATTCAGGGGTCATTTGATCCACCAACCTTTCCCCATATGAAATTAATTAACAAATCAATTAATCGATCATTAAAAAAGCATTCACTAGAAACAATCAGATTAGTCATTTTATTTTCATTAGCTCATGTCGAGAAAAAACCTGATGTGTTGAATCATTCATTAATAGGGGAAAGAGTGGAAATGATACAATATCTTATTGAAAATAAAGTTTTTCAAGTTCCAGTATTTGTAGGAATATCAAATGCTGCTAGATACATCGATTTAGTTGAAGCAGTAAATAAATGTTTTCGAAATATTGGAAGCATGACCTTTATCACTGGCATGGATGTCTTTAAAAAGGTCTTTGATCCTAAATTCTATTCTAGTTCTTTGAACACGGTCATACCCAAAGTTTTTGAAGCAAATTTTCTTGTAGCTGGTAGAAATGAAATCATATTGCAGGATGACTTTGATTCATTTCTTAATAAAGAGTTAAAAAAATATCATGAATATTTAGATCAAGTTGAATTTATTATCATGCCTAAACATCTCAGATTTTCCAATGCAACACAAGTTAGGCGCAAATTAAGTAAAAATCAATTACAAAACCATTCTATTCTTCCAACATCAATCATTGAGTATTTAAAGAGGGATAATCTCTATTTACCTAATTCTAAGAAACTAGTTATGAGGATAATTATCCAGACATCAGTAAAATTAGCAATCGAAGCTGAAATGAATTACTCAACCAGCGTTTTTATTTTCAATATCCTCATTAAAGAAATTTTAGAGAGTGATTCATTTATTCCGCAGGTTAAAGATGAATACCTTTCAGACCTTCTAGAAGAAAAACATTATTTGAATAAGAGATGGAAACAATTACAAGAATTAAATACATAGAGGAAATAGAGGCGAAAATAGGTAAGGAGAAGAAACAATCACAGGATACATCTTCTTATAACTTACTACATTCTTATACACAAAAGAAAATAATACCACTTATCATTAAAAAGAACATTAAAGTTTCTACAGTTGAATTAACAACCTGTGGTCTTCTTTCTAATTTGTTAACAAGCACTAGTGGAGCTTCAAATTATTTCATGATGGGTATGATCCCTTATTCAAATGAAATGAAAATCAAAATTGGATTTCCCAAAAAGGAGCTACTCTATGGAGGATATGGAGTTGTTTCTAAACAGGCAGCTGAAACTCTAGCTAGATGTATATTAGTATATTCTGATGCAGATATTGGTATTGCTGAAACAGGACTTCTAACATCATCCGAATTAAGAAAGAGAAGGACTCAAAAACAGGCTGGTTGCGTTTTTTCTACAATCATATCTAAAAATGATTCATTAAGCAGGAAGTTATCAGTCCAGGGAGATTTAGAACGCAAGGAAATGCGTCATGAGATTGCATTCAGAGTTTTATGCTTATTAGAGGATTTTTTAGAGAGATAAAATGAAGAATGAAAGAAATTACTAGATATTTACTTTATAAATGACATCTAGTAAGGTACCATCACGATATTCCACAGCTGTGCAGATTTCATCACTAAAATCTGGTTCTAAAGGTGAAGCTTGGCTATAAGCAAGATCACGAAGTTCTGATATCTCTTTGATGTCTATGTCTGCTCTTTCAAATCGCTTTAACAGATCCATTCTTATAGGATTAACCGCAATCCCAGCATTAGTGATAAGTACATCAATCATTTCTCCTGGAGTAGAGACAGTCGTTACTTTATCTCGTACCACAGGCACCTTTCGCGCAATTGGGCAGGTAATAATTGTCATTCGAGCTGCTGCTGCATCTGTGTGTCCTCCAATTCCATGTAATAATAAACCATCACTGTGCGTATTAACATTAACATTGAAATCAATATCTACTTCTGTTGCACCTAAAGCTACGACATCTACATAATTGGCAAGAGGTCCACCTGGATTCCAAATGTTATATGAACTTTGAGCGGAGTATTCGATATGCAATGGATTTTCTCGAAGTGAATCAATCGCTGCAAGATCAAAAGACTGGCCATCATAGATTCTTTTAAAAAGCCCTTCTTCTAATAATTGGACAGCTGATTCAGTAGTGCCTCCATGAATAAAACTCCCTACAAACCCTTTATCGCTCATTACCTCACGAACAAATTGTGTTGCCGCCAAGCTAACTCCACCTGCACCTGCTTGAAATGAAAAACCGTTTTTAACAAATCCAGCCGCTTCAGCAACTCGAATCACTTGTTCAGCAATTTCTAAATGTCTTTCAGTTACATTTCTACCAAGTGAACCTGCTACAATTTTATTTGGGTCACCTATTCGATCGACAGTGACGATATAATCTACATCACTGCCTTTAATGCTAACAGGTGTAACAGGTTCCTCGGTGAGATTATCTGTGACGAGAATAACATTATCAGCATAAACAGAATCAGTATCATTAGCAAAACCATTCGCTCCAAAAGCTGAAGGTCCTTGACACCCATTCATATTGCCCATCTCGTCGACTGCAGGGGAAGCTATAAATGAAACATCAAGATGTAATTCATCTGTCTCAACTGCACGAGCTCTTCCTCCATGGCTCCTAAGACTGGTCGGAATATTGACATCTCCTGTTGAAACTGCCTTTCCAATAGGTCCATTCATAGATCCTGAAATCCTTCCGATAACTCCTGATTTAATATGCTCAATCAACGGTTCATGATTAGGAAATAGAGCTGTTGATGCAATTGTGAGGTTTTTGAACCCCATACTCGCTAATTTATCCATTACTTCGCATATCACTAAATCACCATACCGTAAATTATGGATAAACCCAATTGTCATTCCATTACGGAATTTCATATCATCTATGACTTTTTCTAGATCATCAAAGATTTTTCTCTTTTTTGGTGTAATAATATGAGAATGATAATTTCGACCAACTTTTCTTCCTCTGGGGTGAGTTGCATAAGCACCTGCATAAGGAATATAGCTTCTATTAAATAAACTTTCAGGGATTTCGCGTTTAGCAGCATTTCTGATCATTAGATTATCTCACCAATTCTTAAAGCTCGTATTGAACCATTGATGCAGAGATAATGATTAAAACAAAAATTTTTTGAAGCAGGTAAAGATCACTAAGATAAAAAAATATTAAATATTTAATACAAAGCTCTAAAATTGTAAAAACTTATATATTTCCCATTTCCCACACGACCCGAACTAATTTCTTTCCTCCAAGATGGAGTAGATGTTATGGAATTTTCGTGGACAAATTATACGCTGTATATAAGGGAATAATCCCCCAAATAGGCTAGTAGTGGCAATAAATGATATTGAGTGCAATAATAGGAGTAGTCTTTTGGAAGGATACCAACCCTTTTCTCCAAGTGGATAAAAAACAAAAAATAGTTAGTCTAATCCAACTTAGTCTGGTTATTGCTACTATATCGTTCATTTCCAGTTTTATACGGATTTCAGCTTTTAACTTATATGGTGTAATCTTGTTATCGTTAATTATTGTGAATTGTCCACTTATTTTTATTTTTTTCTGGAAAAGAGAAGAAATTATCCTTCATCTTATTATCCTGATTAGTAGCTTTCTTATAATAACATTTATTTTATATCAGATTGATATGATTTTCGATCCTATATCTGGACCTGGAGACCAATATACAATTTTACCTCCTTTATCTTATCCTTTAATGGCTAGTCATGAAGAAATTTTTCCCTTCCCTCCTCCTGGCTGGGACCATAGTAAGAAAAAATGGGTTAAACCAACACTTACCCATCCCTCACAATCCAACAGATCATTATAATAGCCTTGCAGTAAGATTAAATGCTGATCCTGAACAATTACGGATCAAAGTAGGGAAAGTAGCACTCGGTAAGTAGATTTGCTACCTATCCTCAAAAAAAACTTGTCAATTCTTGTTGCTATCTTTGAAGCTAAAAAAAAATGAATTTTTGGAGACAGTAGGTGACCATCTCTCCGAAATTGATCACGAACTGTTGATTAGAACTGGGATAGCCTATCGCGAATTAAAAGACTATGAAAAAGCGATTTAACTATGATAAAACTGATCAAGATGCAGCTTTTGAATTGTTATCTAATCTCATGGTTATCTTTCTGGAACTATCAGGGTTTGAATTACTATTGAAAGAACCAAATTTAGATTGGAACTTTAAAATGATTCCGGGTTTTGAAGATTTGCCTGTTTTTAACAAACTGTCAAAGTACCTAGATTATAAAAAAGAAAATGAAAAAAACACTAAATGAGGTTAATTAACAGGAGAATTAACTTATAATAGGGTTTGAATTACTATTGAAAGAACCAAATTTAGATTGGAACTTTAAAATGACTCAAGGGAATTGTGAAGGAGACTGACTCAAGATACGAAATTAAAAAACGCAATTAATATTTTAAAGGCTCAGCAGGCTTTATATGATAATCAGATTGAAGAAATGCTCAATTTTAAAAATCTAGAGATAAATAAGGATCAAATATTCAGTTATTCATATCTAGTAGTGAGTTTAATTAATTCTTTAGCTAAACAAGGGTATGCCATAAGTCTGATTAGTATCAATTACCACCTGATCCCGTTATTGGGCCCTCGTTTGAGAATCCATCAATTCTCGCAGAAAAATATAGATGAACAGTCGGATGATTACTTTGAATATTTTAAAATCCTGAATACAAAGATGGATAAGTTAGGAAAAAATGGAACAGAGGATATTCTCAAACAAATTCTTGAAATTGAGGCACAATTGCGTCAACCCCTACCAATGATTGAGGTTGATGACTATGAAATGACAGCTAAACAGGGTTTTCAGATTGAACGTTATTATAATGACTATTTAACATGTATCGCGGATTTTTATGAAAGTTTTTTAATCCTCAGCTTCTATTTGCTTCTCCTCTTCCGAATTCTGGAGGAAAAGGACGTAAATAGCGATCTGAGAGACCTAGTTAATGGTAAGAAATTGCCTGTTCATAAGCTCTATTCGACTAAGAAGAAGGCAGATGATGAAGGAAAACTCCTTCGGGATTATCTTTTAGAATCCAATCTGGCAGAGGAACATAAACAAAGATTGTTGGTAATGTTTGACCATATATTTGCAGAGGAGGGGATTCGAGAACTGCGGAATAAACGGATTCATCACTTTGGAGAAAATCCACTCAAACTAGTAAATGATGAATATATTGAAGCTACTTATAGTACAGGGAAAACCAAGCGTTATTCCTTATCAGCTATTCATCTGGAGAAAGTAAATCTCCAATTCATTGTTTTCATGGGTTATATGGTTATCAATAGTGCCGTGTATTCTATTATGGCAAAGTTATTCGAGAAGGAGCAATTGGAACGCGAGCAGAACAGGAAAAAGGATTGATCATATTTAATTCCCTTTCAACTAAAAAATGATGTAGAAATTATTAAAGAGTTGTTTCATTTATTAAAGAGTTGTTTCATGCAAGGAATGAAAGCTAATCATGGAACGCCACTTTAGTTAGAAAATTTCTATAATATTTGAAAAAGAGTTAAACTTTAATATTATTCCAATCTTTTTCCAGGATTTAAAGAATTATAT
>SDBT01010845.1_pt1 | contig 14690 bp, 32 predicted proteins | sample 2277101 | NCBI WGS metagenome assembly SDBT01 (sample SAMN10404973, study PRJNA504765) | marine sediment metagenome | isolation source: marine sediment core GS10_PC15, 103 cmbsf | place: Arctic Ocean: Southern Knipovich Ridge | collected 2010
GACAATATTTGCAAAGCATGGGTGAATTTCGACGGCACCGGAACGATCGCAATCCGCGATGATTACAACGTTTCCGGGCTCGTCGATAACGGAACCGGCGACTACACGGTGACGATCGACACCAACTTGCCTGATGCGAATTATGCAGCGGTTGGAATGGCGGAGCGAGTCGGAACGGGCAGCAGTGACGATCGCATGTGCCAGGTATCGTCGGCCGTGGCTCCAACGGCTGCCGCGGTAGATGTAATGGTTACCGACCAGGTGAATGCTCTCGCCGACTCCGCCCGCGTTAATGTCATCATCTTCGGAGGCGCATAGCATGGCAATGGTTCGCGTATACGAAAACTTCGACGGGTCGGTTCGCGTGCTGCACCCGGCGCCTGGCCAGTATTTCGACGCCAGCGAGAGTGAGCAAGACGTGCTCGACAGAGTCGGCGCGGCGACGGTGGTCAACATTCCCGCGCTCGAGGGCTTGCCGTTCGTCGACACAGACGCGGCTGCGTTGCCGCCCCGCTCCGGTCTCGACGCCGAAGGCGACCCAGAGGACACGCGCAACGCTTGGCGCAGGGCCGGTAGCGTGATCGCGATAGACGACTCCGCGAAGGCGCCAAACTGGGCGCCCCTACGCGACCGTGTGCGCGCCGAAGTCGGCCCACCTACCACGACGGCGGGGCGGGATCTCGAGCGGGCTATACGCGACCGTGACGCCGTTGGGGTGCAAGTCGCCTACGACATTCTGGTAAACGAACTGGAGGCGACAGCGGCGGCGAAGCTAAAAGCTACTATGCTGGCGAAACGAATCCCGATCACGACGTAAGGGCGGGGCGAACCATGCCGAGACAAATAACGATCGCTGGCGGTCTCCAAACACACAAGCGGGACCAGCTACGCGACGCAGAGGGCAGCGCCGCCGACCCCTCGCCAGTGTTGATCACGGCGTTGCTCGGCGCACCGAAGCGTGAAGTCATCGGCGCCGTGGCCAAGCTAAGGACGCGCGAGGGCGCGAAGCGTCTCGCCATCGCCGAGATGGCAACACACAACCGGCAAGATGTTCTATCCGCGATCGCAAAAAAGACGCTCACGCTACCCGACGCTCCGGAAGAGAGGTTCTTTGACGGGACGCGCATGAGGGAATCGCTCACACCAACGGAGCAAAGGAGACTGCACCGTGTCCAAAAGTAACGCTTTCGAGAACAGCCTGTTGCTGCTCATCTTCAACGCCACTACCATCGCGGACCTCGCGGAGAATGACACGTCGTCGCCGGCCACGAATCTAACCTACGCGCTCCATACCGGCGACCCCGGAGAAACGGGCGACCAGAGCACCAGCGAGGCGGCATACACCAGCTATGCCCGCAAGGCCACCGCGCGCACCAGCGGCGGCCACACGGTCTCTGCCAACAGCGTCAGCCCCGTTGCGAACGTTGAGTTTATCGAGGCGACTGGCGGATCTGAGACGGAAACGCACTTTTCGGTTGGACCGGATGCGGCGGGAGATATCATGTTGTATTCGGGGACCGTCACGCCCAACATCGTGGTCACGAGCGGCGTTCAGCCGATCCTGACCACCGCGACCGCCATCACCGAGGACTGAGCCACGTGGCTAAGAAAAAGGCAGCTAGTAAGACGAAGCAGGTCCACGCCGTCGGCGCCGCCGTGGGTCGCTCCTACCAGCGGGCCACCGAGAAGAGTCGCCGGTTGCAAGAGGCCATGGAGAACGCGGTGCTGCAGGCTCTGCAGGACGGGATCCCAATGAGCAACGCCGATGAAGTGAAGGCGCGGATGACATCGGCGCGGGAGGGAGTGTTGTCGACGATGGCGCTTGAGGATGCGGAGTTGGCCAGCGAGGCGGCGCATTAGAGATGCTGACTAGCACCGAGATCCTTGTACCGCCGTTCTACGGCGAGATGGAGCCGCCGACCGTAGGCAAGACCTACGACGACCCGATGTTCGGAACGAGGATCAAGCGGCTCACCGACTCGACGGCGGATGGTTTTGCCGTGCCCGAATACTCCCAGTCCTCGGCGGTGAATCTCGACGACACCCGGATTCTCCTGGTGCACAAGGGTGCCGGCGTCGCGCTCTACGACATTGGCGGGAACGTGTTGTCGCGGCAGTTGCAGACGAACGGAGGCGAGAGGATCCACCTCGGCAGCCGGGCACGATGGTCGAGGACAAGCCCCCACTGGATCTACTATCTGGACCGTTCGCGTACGCAGATTCGTAGGTTGGACGTCACGACTATGGAGGCGGTCGACATCGGCCCGCAGTTCGACCGGCCTATCGATTTCCTCCGGTACGGCGACCCCTCCGACGATGACCGCACCGTCGTGCAGCGTGGCGAGTTCATCTCGGTCTGGGATCTGCTCACGGGGGAACGGGTATCGAGCCAGGAACTAGACACCGACCCGGCGCCCACAGCGTTTCAGTCCACCGCCATCTCACCCGATGGGCGTTCGTTTATCGTGGGTTTCCCTCGCTCGAAGGGCGTTGATCGATGGCAGGGTACGGAACAGTTCGATGTGAACGGGGAGTTCATGGCGCAACTGATCGACTCCGCCTCACATAACGGACTCGGCCTAGACGAGAATGGGGCGCCGGCACTGTTCACCACGTCGGCGGCATCGCAGATCAACGACCCGCCCGATTTCCCCAGCGCGCTCATAAAAATCAGCCTAGACGGCAACGCAACACGCACGGGCTTGCTCCCGTTCGTGTGGGGTCTTGGGATGCACTTCTCGGCCGGCCGTGACGGGTGGGTCTACGTAAGCACGTACGACCCGCAGCCGGGCACTCAGCCGGTAGCAGCAAACCCCGCCGACAACGTCAGCGGTGATGACAATCTGTGGCACCTATACACGAACGAGATTCTTCGCGTGCGGGGATCGGTAGTTGAACGGATCGCCCACACGCGAAGCACAGGGCACCGTAATTTCTTTTACGGGCAGGGTCACGCCACTATCAGCGCCTCCGGTAAAAGTTTGGTGTTCGGGACCGACTTCATGCAGCCGGTCCGTCCTGATAGCTACGCCGACGCCTATTTGATTGACATCGATGGGGTTTCCCCGGCGCCGCCGCCGGTCGAGCCGCCGCCGGTCGAGCCGCCCACCGATCCCCCTGTCGCGGGCTGGGTTGATCCTAACGAGGAAGAATTCGACCGGCTGGCCGTAAGGATCGCTAACCGCATAGCCACAGGACAGTAGGTCGTGGGCCTAAAAGGCGTACGCTGTCGCGACGAGGGTCAAGGGCCAAGCCGCGCGACGCTGACGTTCACTCCCGAAGAAGGGAAAGGCGCGGTCGTGACGTACCAGAAACGCGGCGGCCCGCAGGGGGACACGCCGGAGGAGTTCTGGCAGGCATTGGCAGACCACGCGGAGCTAGTCGAACGCACCGCCGATATGCCGTTGATTTGGATTTGGATTAAGCCCAGCGGGGACGTGGCCATCGCAACAAAGGCCAAACCAGACGACTGGCCCTCGTCGGGGGTCTTTCCGTAATGGCCGTTCTTGTCGACATTGATCTCGATGACGGCACCCTCGACGAGTTCGACGCCACGCAGACCGACTCCGGAGACCTGTCCGTTACGGTGGCGGCGGCGCTCGCTGGGACCGTTGAAGGGCTGAATGTTTTCATCGACGGCACGGGATCAATCTACGGGCAAACCGATTTCACCTGGTCAACCCGCTTTCTGCGCTGGCGTATTTACCTCGACCCCAACGCGCTTACGATGGCGAGTGGGGACGCATTCAGGTGGCTTAACTTCGTGGGTAGTAATGGGGCTGTCTGGCTGGAATATAACGGCACCAACTACCGTACGCGGCTGTCATACCAAACAGATGGTTCCAGCCCGAGCATGGCCTATGCCGTCATTCCAGACGACGAGGAATACATCGAGTTCGAGATCATCAGGGCAACCACTGACAGCGCCTCTGATGGAAGCGCCCGGTTTTGGATCGGCGGGGTGCTTGCCGACGAAGATACCGGCCTGGATATCTTCGACGTTAACCGCCCGACCGGTTTCAGGATTGGCGCGGTGTCGGCAATAGATGCCGGAACGTCCGGCACGTTTTACATTGACCAGATCATCATCAATGACGATGGTGGCGAAATTGGCGAAGAGAGCGCCGGAAGTGTCGGCGCATCTGCTGGGACATCGACCGCGACCGGCGTAGGTCGTTCAAAGTTCTTTGCCGTCGGTTCGTCCGCAGGCGTCGGCGCCGCTACAGCGGTAGGAAAGTCGACCCACAAGGGCGTCGGGGCAGCAGCGGGAGTGGCGACCGCGACCGGCGACGGCCGCAGCAAGTTCTTCGCTGTCGGTTCTTCCGCGGGGGTGGCGACAGCGACGGCCGTGGGATTGACAAACCTATCCGTAGGGTCTTCCGCAGGTACCTCGGCAGTTGCAGGCGTCGGCCGGTCTACGGCGAAGGCCGTGGGAGCGTCTGCCGGTGCGGGCTCGGCGCTGGCCGTCGGGATGGCAAAGCATTCTGCCATTGCGGCCGCGACCGGCACATCGACAGCAGCCGCGGTGGGGATGGCCAAGTTCTACGGGGTCGGCGTGTCGGCAGGGGTAGCTACCGCAGCCGCAACAGGACGATCAACGGCCAAGGGCGTGGGGTCGAGCGCGGGGCTTGCGGTAGCCCTTGCGGTGGGACTGACCCCTGACGTGTCTTTGGACGACGGGGGCATCATCATTAGCCACGGTGCGACGGTTCCGGTTTCTATCCGGGAGGCCAGCCGCGCTCCTATCAGCGGGCGCCAGCGTCGTAGGTAGATGTACTATACCGGCGCGGAGTCAGGACCGCGCCAGGGCAGGGGGACAGAACAGGGCCGATGAAAATGCCTCACATGCACATGCCGCACGCACCAGAGGGGAAAGTATGGCAATGGATTGCCGGCTGCGCGATTAGCTTCGCGCTCGGTGGCGGCGCGTCGACCCTCATGTCTTCGCAGCAGATACGGGCGATATCATCAGAGATTCGGGACCACCAGGAACGGGGCCACGCCGTTGTCGAGACAAGGGTGGACCGGAACCAGGCGGATATCGACGAGCTCGAAACCTTGCTCCGCGAAGCCGTTGCCGAAATGCGGCGTTTTCATTCTCAGGAGTGACTCAATGACGAATCAAGACGAAGACGACCCCCCCCCGTCGCTCACCGAATCCGGAATTTATAAGCTACTGATAGAGAGGCGCGACGACGCCGACCCGAAGATCGCGCGCATTCATAGAATGCTTACGGCGCTTTCTATCGCCGTCGCTCTTAACTGGCTGCAGGATTTCTTTAGCGTGGTCGAAATGCTTGACTGGATGGACGGACGAGAATCGGGCTTTATGTCCGACGAGTTTTCGCATGATCTGACCGTGATGGGTCCGTTCGTTGCGATGGTTTTCGTCCCGATCGCTATGAAATGGCTAGAAGTCCGCAAGAAGCGAGCGGCTGACAAGAATTGATTCCAAAGCAGCCAGCCTTACCGTCCCTAGCGATCTACCCTCGGGGCGTACGCTGACACCCGAACCCCCCCCGGCCGTTAGACGGCCGCTCAGGCGCTCGGGAAATTTCTCCGAAAACCGCCGAAACTCCTTGGAGGATATTAAATACACTGGTATAATTTAGGCATAGCAACGAACCGCAACAGGAGGAAGCAAGCATGGAAACCAGCGTGAGGGTGGCCATTGCGGCCGAAGCCGCGAAGGGGATCGAGGCATACGACCAGGGCGACCGCACCCAAGCCCGGATATCACTAGAGGCAATATTGATTTGGACTCAGCGGGCGGCCCGAAAGCCGGCGGCCCGATGATGAATCCCTGCCCGTTCGATTGTGGCGAGGAACACACCAAGCTGCACTGGTGCAAGCAAGGCGGGACGGCGCCGCTCGTCGCCGGAGACAAGGTTCGCGTCAAGGATTCCGGCGAGCTCGGAACCGTTCTCGAATCATCGGGCGCCCCGACGGTACCGGGGGTCGACCGGCCCGCATGGCTTGACACGTTCGTCGAGCTCCATACCCGCGGCCCGCTCGGGACGCGCGGCAACTTGCGCGGCTGGTGGGACGGTCGTTACACGGGCGAGCTCGCGCTCGTAAGCCATTCATGAGCGCGCCGAAGCGTTACGCGGTCAGGAGCGGTCTTAACGGTCAGTACCTCGCTGGGGGGGCGCGTTTTTGGGGCGACGAAGCGACGGCGATTTCATGGGACACAAAAGCCGCCGCTGCATACGTCGCCGAGTACGAAGGTCGGAACGGCTTAATTAAACTAAAAGTCGTCGAGCTCGCCAAATGAGCGCGCCGATGGTTCACCGGATCGAGTTGCCCGACGGGAAGATCGCGACGTGCACGGGTGCCGAGATATTCGACGCTGTCGTAATCTCGCGAAATCTTGACGTCGGAGTCCCTAACGTCCTGTCGTGGTGCTTGACCCTCGAGGTTGCCCGAGTCGAGTGCCGGCGAATGCTTGAGATTAGAGACGTCGCCGAGATCGTCGAGCTAACGCAATGCGACGGGTGCGAGGAAATGACGCCGGCCGACACGTCGAGCGGAGAGCTCGCCGGCGCGGTGGTTTGCGAGCGGTGCCGCGATCTCGACCATGCCGAAATGATGCGGCGCCCCGGTCCACCACGCCGCCCCTCTTTCGAGGCTGACGTCGCCGCCGGTCGCGCCACGGAGGGAGGAAAATGAGCGCCCCGAAACCGCAGGTCACGGCGCAACAGATGTCCCTGTTGCGCTGGCTCGCCGAGATTCACGAGGACGAGCCGCGCAACAATCGGCGCCTTCTCGCCATGCCCGACGGCGTCGTGTGGCAATGGATCGCCACCAAGCCGACCGGCCGACTGCGCATGACGAAAACGTGGGCGCTGTTCCTTGAGCGCGGGTGGATCTGCGCGAACGACTCACGCAACGGCAAGGGAGCGCCGGGGTTCTACCGGCTGACGAAGATGGGCCGGACGGCGCTCGCGATCATGGACGGTGGGAAATGAGGCGCGCCGAGCCCCGTTGGCGTCTTTACATCGACCCCAACGCCGCCCAGTGTCCCGGCTGTAAAAGGGTCGCCCCGCTGATTGGCCGTTTCTGTCTCGATTGCGTACGGGATCGCCAGTTAATCGACATCGCGCCCAACGTCGCCGGGCTCGTCTCGTTCCTCCGGATGGTCTACGCCGACGGCGCTACGAAGCTGGCCACCGACACCATGTTTTCCGCTTGGCCGAAGTTAGAGCGCGCCGACGCTGTCCTTGTCCTGTCGGCCGAGCTACCGCCGGGTCGTAGCGCGGTCGATATTCTCCGCGATCGCCTGGACGGTGCGAAATGAACGCCGCGCAGTTCGACGCGTTCAACTGGGTTCTCGCTGTCGCCGTCGTTGTCGTCGCGGCCCTTTCCGCGGAGCTCATATACAAGTCCGTAGAGACATGGTGGAAAGAAAAGAACCACACGGACTCAGGCCCGCTCTCGGCAGCTATAGATAAAGTCTTACAAGAAAGGAAGCGCGGAAATGATTAGCCTACGGTGGCCATGGGGAAGGGCTCGACGGAACGCGACGCCGCTCGACCCCTGGTATGGGATTGAATACTTGCGGCACACGTCGGAGATTGACGGCGTCAAGCGGGCGTTTGAATATCTTCGGGCCCGCGGGTTCACCGTGTCGGGCGACACCGTGGAGTCGGTGCTAGCCGACGTCGTCGAGCGCCATAGGGCATCAACCTTCGAGACATACGAAAGCGCCGAGTCGAGGGATCGCCGCGCTCGAACGTTCATCTCGATAATTCACGGCGCCTATGTTCTTCTCGGCCTCCGACCGGTGACCGTTTGCGGGTTGCTTGAAATCGTCAAGCGTGACGTTATGACCTACGCTCCGAACCTTGTAAGCGAGGCGATCGAGCACACGAGAGGCGTCACGCTTGCGCGGCAAATGGAAACGATCAACCGCGCTGCAGGGCTCGACGAGATCAAGCCACCAGCCCCGGAGCCCACGAAGCACTAGTGGTAGAATTTACGCATCCGCCAACCGCCAACGAAGGAAGCAAGCAATGGCGAAACGCGCCGAACCTCCCGCCGACCAGGCGGCGAGCGTTCCCGAGTACGACCCCGCGCTCAATATCTATCAACGGCTCCGGCTCTGCATGTGCGAAGTCCAATACGTGCAGAAAACCAGGTCGAAGGGAATCCCGTTTTCGTTCGCGTCTCACGACGACGTGACCGCGCTCTGCCGGCCGGCGTTCATCAGGCACGGCGTTTTCGTTAGCGCGACGGTTGTCGGGTGGAGTGGCTCAACCGCCGCCGTCAAGAACAAACAGGGCGACGAGAAGATTCAGCACACCGTAGAAATAGATCTAGAAGTCTCGTTCATCAACGTTGACGATCCGAAGGACAGGCACACCGTCAAGTCGTTAGGCTACGGGATCGACCACGCCGACAAGGGTCCGGGCAAGGGAATCTCGTACGCGTTCAAGTACGCGATGCTCAAGGTGCTGCTACTCGAAACCGGCGACGATCCCGAGCGCGACAAGAACAACAGGGCGCCAGCGGCAAACGGCGGCACCGGAGCGGGCGCGGACGAGCCGCCACCGCCAGAGATAAAAGAGATTGTCAACGCGCTCAAGGTCATGACGCAGTCCGACGATACGGCGATACTGTCGGCCGAGCTCGTGCGGCTCACGAAGTCGAAAACGTTCGACGGGTGGAGTTCGCTTGTCGCCCTGTCGAAGTCCGAGAAGGGGCTTAATATCGCGGTGCACACAATCCGCAAGGCGCTCGAGCAATGGAAGACGGAGCACGACGAGCACGATCCGAACGTCGACGAGCCGGAATTCGAGCATGACAAGGCGAGCCCTGGATACGGGACGCCGGGTTTCGACTTTGACAAGGCCGACGCCGACCAGCGAAGCCATGCCGACACCGAGGAAGGGAAATGAGAACCATGGACCCAGCCCGCAATACAGTAGAAGACGAGAGCGCCGCACCCGAGCGTATGGTGAGCGTGTTCGAGCTCGCCGCAACCGTGGCGCCCTACCTCGCTGCCGCGGGGGTCAAGGTTGCATCTGCGGGATGGTGGATACACGTAGTCGAAGGCGGCAGGAACAGGCCGTCGTTCGGCCGCGCAAAAAGCGAGGCGCGACTCGCCGTCGTCGAGCTCGGCCGCGCGATCGACGTACTCGACGCGATAGAGGAAGCAATGAACGCTAACGAGATCCCTCCGGAGGATTCGGCAACGCCCGGTTTCTCCCCCGCTACCGGTAGCGACACCGAGACTCCGGAGGGGTAATCTTGAGAGCGCGTCGCCGGCGGCACCGGATATGGTCCCTGGGGTTTGGTTCATCCGGTGGTGGTCCTCCGACGGCGGCGCGCTTCTTGTTTCGCGCCGGTTCCGTACCCTGCCACGGTGACGGATTAGGCTCCTGTACCGGCGGCACGCCTGCGGGGTCGGCGCGTTTCTTTTGTAGTACACTGTCGTCACAATGTCTGACTCGCCAACAGCACGGGCCGTCGCTTTTTCGATTGTGGAGTCGGTCTGTTTTGGCGGACGGATCGGACATTGTCGCGAACAGCCCCGCCGGGGTTCTCAGGACACCCGGCGGGGCTTTCGTGCGTCTAGCCCGAAACTGCTATTCCGATCGTTCCGCACGCCCGCGACGGGCGCTCGGGGATCGAGCGGGAACGGGGCGCCGGAATCGCGAGGCGCTGTCAACCGTTCGGGATGCGGGCGAGATTCTTTCCAGGGGGAAGCGGTGCAGGTCAAAGGCCAGCCTCATATCCGCCGAGTGGCGGGGAAGCGCGCGCGAGCGCCGGGGCAGTTCTGGTTCGAGTCCAGACCGCCGCAACCCTCTTTTTGTGCGCATGGCTCCGGGGTTACGCCAGCCGGGGTCAGCCGACGCGAGCGGATATCCGGGTAACCTCGCGGGATCGCTGCCGGCCGTCGTTGCGCTTCTGGCTCTAATCTACGGCGCCGGCTGCCCTACACCGATAGGGATAGACTTGGCGCGTCCATGAAAGGCAAGCCATGAGAGTCGTTGAAACGCCCGATCCCGTGCTCGACAGGCTCAATCAACTGGTTAGCCAGAAGGCGAGCCGGTTCTCTGAGGATGAGCGCAGCTTGATCGAGCGCGCGACGAAGTTCGGAGCATCCGAGAAACAGCAAAAATGGATCGACAAGATACTTGAGCGCGTCGAGCCAGAGGACAAACGGAAACAAAGATCAAGACAGGACACATGGACAAGCGCTAGCGCCGAGTGTGAGATGTGCTGCGGCGAGGGGTTCGTACCCATGCGCAAGCCGTTCGCGGATGGCGACCGATCGTGTCTGTTCGTCGGCAAGGTCGAAGTAGATCCAGCCCTGGAATTTCGAGAGGTCGCGGAATACTGCGCGGCGTGCGAGCGCGGCGTCCTGTTGCAGGCATGGAACGGCGGCAAGCGCAACGCGCTCGACGTGGTCGATCTCGGGTGGCGGTCAAAAGAAGCATGGGACCGCGACCACCAGGAGCACGGCGCGACAACATAAGGATCATTATGGAACCCGCAAATCGCTGCGTGACGTGCCGATTCTTCGTCCCAAAGCCGGTGAAAGACGCCAACGCTGGCGAGTGTCACCGCTATGCCCCGTCGCCACTGATTGGCGGCAGTGGTACGGGTTGGTCTAATTGGAAGTGGCCCGAGGTTTGTGTCGTGGACTTCTGCGGCGAGTGGCAGGCAGTCCCCGATAACGGAGCCTGACTCATTATGGAACCCAGGAAATGAGCGTAATCAGCCGGTCGGAAGTCATAGAGAGAGAGGCCGAGTACGTCGATCTAGCAAGGAATCGGATTCACGGCGATGCACCGCTACTGAATAGAGAGGCGTCATGAACGAACCCGCCACCCTCACACACTCCCGTGATCAAGCCATGGTAGAGGGGAACTGAACGATGGCCGCGTGCGAGAAGTGCTGGAGCGATGCTCACCGGGGCTCACAATTCAGCGTTGCCGACGAGTATCTTCGGCTAATGAAGGAACGAAAAGACTCCCCTTGCACTCCAGAACAACAAGCCGGACCCGATGCACTGCGGTGTATGCCCTGTGACCGCTTGACTCTTCACCAGCACGCGCGCGTGTGCATGGTTTGCGGTTGGCGCCCTCACGTGCAGAGGGGCCACGAATGAACGAACCCGCAGCCCTCACCCACACTCTCGTCGTGCGGCTGCACATCGCCTGCGATAACGAGGCTTAGCTCATTATGGAACCTGAAATTGAAGCGATGATGGTCGACTTTCTGCGGCTTCCACGGCGGGAGAAATACCAGTTTCTTTCGATGATGTACTTCCTGCTGGCAAACGCAGAAGCCGCCCCGAACGCCCGACATGAAACCTAGACACTCGTTCCTGACGCCGTTCGGGGATCGCATGAGAGCGACACGCCGTATCGCCTACGGCGTCGTCCTGTTCTGTATCGCTATCGCTGCCGTGTTCGCTTCCGGGATCGGGTCGGTGCTCCACTGGTGGCTGACGAAGTGAGCGACGGACCGACTACACGCGCAGGGTTCGCCGCCGAGCTCACATGCCCCGAGGCGCTCGAGGGTGCGCTTTGCGGGTGCATCCGCCAGGTTCAAAACGTCTACCAGAAAGACCGCAAGCCAGCGCACGGCGCCGGAGATCAAAAAGATTGGCAGATCAATGTCGAGGGCGCGCTCGGCGAGCGGGCGTTTTGTAAGTGGCTAGGGATCTACCATAGCGGCGCGTACGAGTTCCGTGGAATGGACGCGGGCGCATGGCAGGTCAGGACCGCGGCCGAGCACGGGCACCGGCTTATTCTCCACCGCGAAGACGCCAACGCCGACGCTTTCGTTTTACTGACTGGCGTAAATGGTAGATATGTCGTTCGCGGGTTCATTCTTGGCCGCGACGGGAAAAACGAAAAGTACTGGGGCGACCCGTCAGGGAAAAACCGGCCCGCGTTTTGGGTGCCGCAAAAAGACCTGATATCACCGGCGAGAATCTCGGCCGAGGGGCCACTACCGAGGGAGCAAGCATGACGACAGCAGAATTCAGGGCCGACTACGCGACCGTGAACAGCGAAGCATGGATATCGAAAATCTCACGCCGTGGCGACGGCTCGAACATGCTCCGGTCGGCGGCTTCGAGCGCCGGCAGCGACAACAAAAACCCGATCAAGCGCAGGTTCACTAACGACGGAGGACGCAAGCGCGGCGGCAGCATGGTCGTACTCCGGAACCAGACGCAGCTAATCGTTCGATGGTTCACGATCGGATGGGCTCTCAAGGACACCGAGCTACCGGTCGGAGACCAGCATTACGGATACCTCCATATAGTCGCACCAGGGCCGAGCGGCGAGCTCGTCACGTTCGACATCGAGGATCTTAGGGCAGGCGAGAGGGACGGCACCGGCTCTGTCGACGCGGCGGGGTGGACGTTCCCCTCCGGCGCGCGGTACAGGGATTGCTGGCAAGTGGTTTTCTCAGGCAAACAGATGTCACCCTGGCAGAACCGCAACGAGACAGGAACGCACTACGTTCCGGCTCCGGGTTCTCTTTGCGCGTTTTGGGTCGGCACGTTCGGCGCCACCAAGAAGATGAGCCGGAGATCCCCGACACGGTGCACGGATCTTTTCCCGTTCCGTATGCCGGTAATCGACGGAGACACCGTCTCGCCCGCGCCTATCGATCCGGGCGACGGTGGCGGAAACGGCGACACGCCGCCGGAGATCTGGACGCCGAGCGGCGCCGAGCTCGACGCGGTAGCGCCTCGCCTGGCGCGGCGGATGATGGCCAGCACGACAATCTTTTCCGTGGGCCGAGACGATTCTTAGAGCGGGGAAACGAACAGGAGCGGGAAGCATGAGCGAAACGGACACAGCAGAGCCGACAGCAGGGCCGACACCGACGCGGGTTTCGCGTGTCGGATGGCTCGTCACGCAGGGTGGAAAAAAGATCGGCCGTGCCGCCTCGAAGGCCGAAGCCGAGGCGATCGGACACGCATGGGCGCAAACCGAAGCCGACCGGCTCGGCAGAACGGCGATTCTCGAAGTCGAGGACGCCGACGGCGACGTCGAGCGTACCCGGAAGTTCAAGCCACAGGGTTAGAATGGTCGACGGCGCCCGGCGGTGGCCACCGGTCGAACGTGTCCGGCTGCGGTCTGTCCGTGCTCGCGTGGGTTTTGGGCTTGCTTCCTACCCGCGCACCAGGGCCAGATTCGGCGGCGTTCGATTCCCGCCCCGCCGGGCGCCGTGTTTCCTTCAACATGGAGCCGCCAAGCCATGAAACGCAAAATTGAAATCAGAGTCGCTATCGCCGGCATGAGGCCATCGCGACCGATCAAGGTTCCGGCGTCGGTGCCGGCCGAGATCGTCGCCGAGGCGCTGCAGGCCGAGCTCGTGAGACGAACCCCGGTCGACACCGGCAAGGCGCGCCGGGGATGGCGCGTGGTAGAGCTCGCCGGCGGTAATATCCGCGTCGCGAACCGTGTCGAGTACGTTCAATATCTCGAGGACGGATCGTCCAAACAGGCGCCGCGGGGCTTTCAATCCCAGTCGATCACGGCGGCTCGGGCGTTCATGCGGGAGGGTCGCAACATCTCAGAGGGCGAGGGTATTGTGGTGGCGGGCGAATGAGAATCACGAGACGGGCATTTTTCTCGGCGCTACTTGCTTCGCCTTTGGTGAGGTTTTTTCGGGGTGGCACGGCGCCGGTGATCGTTTCGTCGGCTGATCTAGGTGGTGCCGATTTGTATTTGTACACCGCGCCAATGGTTGAGCATGTCGTATGGCCGAAATTGTCGTCGACGCCACTTGGCGAGATGCCGGCCCTAGGTTGCGCGGCGCCGTCCTGTGACATCGTAAGCCATCCCGAAAGCGAGTCTACGGCCTGTGGTATTTGCAACCCTCAGCAGTTAGATCCGGAGTTCGTGCGGGAGTTTTGCGACCTATCGAACGTCCCGTCTGAGCCTGTCGAGCTCACGCAAGAAATGTACGACGACGCGGTTCTCGGCGTGATGCGGCGAACCATCGGGGGCGGCAAGTGGCGCTAATCCTTGAGAATACCGTATATATTCACGTCCCGAAATGCGGCGGCCAGTTCGTGCGAGCCGTGCTCAAGGAAGCCGGCGGCCGGGTCGACGAGGATCCGAGCTACCACGGCGTTCCGCTGCCGCACGTCCTAGGTCATAGGACCGTCTACGCCGGCATGAGACACCCGGCGCCGTGGCTCCGGTCCTACTGGGCCCACCGGACCCGCGAGGGCTGGCAGAAGCACGCCCACGTCGACACGGATCATCGTTACCAGGCCATGAACGACGTCCTAGACCGCCATCGCTCGGATTCGTTCGACGAGTTCGCGCGCGACGTGGTGGCCAGCGGGGTGGGCATAGGATTCTTGGTCAGCGCGTTCTATATGTCCGGCGTGGCAATTCTCCCGGTGCGAGTCGAGAGCATGAACGCGGACTTGTCCGAGCTCGCCCAGCATGAGCCAAACCACGGAGCTATTGCACAGGCGTGCGCGGGGCATTATCGCGTGAACACGTCGCCAGACCTCCCGGAGATCTCCGACGAGGTACGCCGCGCAATATGGGAGTCGGAGGGTGAGTATTTCTCACGGTTCGGCTACACCGAGAAGGGGCTAGAAGTACACGACGGCGGGAAGGGCGTTCTAGTGACATGAGAGATCCGTACTACACCGACGGCGTAAACGTGACGCTGTACCACGGCGACGCGCGGGAAGTGCT
>SDBT01010846.1_pt1 | contig 14689 bp, 26 predicted proteins | sample 2277101 | NCBI WGS metagenome assembly SDBT01 (sample SAMN10404973, study PRJNA504765) | marine sediment metagenome | isolation source: marine sediment core GS10_PC15, 103 cmbsf | place: Arctic Ocean: Southern Knipovich Ridge | collected 2010
TTTTCCAAGTGCCGTAAAGGATTTTAAGGGTTTGATGGACGAACTTAACAGGAGAGAGGAATATGAGCCTATTGTAAGGGCTATGCTCTTGGCGGAGGATAAAAAAGGTAGAAAGTTAAGCAGGGACGAACAAATACAACTGGTAAACACACTCTTGAGAGGTTTTAATGTGTCTGGGATAACGCTGTCGAGGCCCGGATTTGCTAAAGAGAGAACTATTCAGAGAGAAGATACAAGTTTAATGAGATACTATTACGGGTTCGAGGAGGCTACCAGCAGGTATATCGAACACATGACAGAGCATATACACTCGCGTCAGTTCTTCGGCAAGACCACCGCAGAGATTGTAAAGTTAAGGGCGGGCATTAGCAGGGCCAAAACCAATATTGCTCGCTACGAGAAAGATAAAACAAAAGACCACACAGCCAATATTAAAAGGGCAAGGACGCGAATCGCCAAGCTCCAAGCCGAGCTTGACCAAAAAGACGATGGCTCGCTGGATAATTCTATAGCATCTTATGTGCTGGACTTGATACAGGATGACAAAATAAAATACAACCAGCAAGAGGAGTTGCTTCAGATATTTGGTGGGATATTCCAGACCAAGGGTTCCGATAAATGGTTGCACACACTCAGGGCAATTGAATACGCAGGTTCTTTGGCGCAGATAAGTGCTGTGATGACACAGTATGGTGAAGTGATCCTGCCACTATTATACGCACCCAGTTCAGCCCTTCCTAATTTTGTTAAAGCACATCTTAATAAGTCTAAGATAAAACTTAAAGACATTGGTGTCGCGCATATCGGGCAGGAGTGGGTAGATGCTGACCTTGACGGTATAGTTAAAAAAACAATGAAACTGTTTGAACTGGCTGACAGGGTGGGCAAAGAAGCATTTGTAAACAGTGTGGTTGATAAATACCGGAAGATGGCTGTGAATAACCCTGACAAAGCACGGGCAGAGATAAGAAGGTTTTACCCGGAAGCGGCTGTCGAAAGTGTGTTGAGTTCACTCAAGAGCGGCGAAGTGGACAATAACGTGAGGGGGTTTGCGCTGAACGAACTTGCAGAAGTGCAACCTATATCGAAAATGGAAGTCCCTGAGCTATACGCAAAAGCAGGCAACCTTCGGGTGTTTTACATGTATAAAACATTCACCCTTAAACGATTAGATATTCTTCGTAGAGAAGGCTATAACGAAATAAAAACTGGCGTTAAATCGGGGGACAAGGAAAGAATATTAAAAGGTATAGCGAGATTATTATGGCTTGCATTTATGTTTACAATGGCCGATTCAGGGATAGATGTAGTCAAAGATTTTATAAAAGGCAAACCCATAGATAATATGAAAAATTATATCATTGACAACTTATGGCAGATGATGTTGGCAAGTAAATTTTCCGCAGCCAAGTTCACAAAAGAAGGTTTCGGAGCTTTCTTAAAAGGCAATATTGCTTTGCCTGTTTCTAATATTGACGCAGCGATTAAAGACTTGAGAACACTGATGGACGAAGATTCCGAAAAAGGAAGCGAATTTGCCAGACGGGTACCTTGGGTTGGTGATTTGTATTACTGGTATATGGGCGAAGGTTCAAGAAAAATAGACGAAGGTGTTTACGACGAGGATTAAAATGGGCGACCGCTATACTCCTATCATTGACATAAGCGACGGCACGAACCTGGCTGTTACCGCACCTATCGTCTTAACTAACGACACACTCTCTCTCAATCAAGGTGGTGTAGACCACGGCTCGTTAGCCGGTCTGAACGACGACGACCACGGCGCTATTTATATCCCTTATAGTTCACTTGCCACTGACATCTACACTCTCGACACAGCCAGTATTACCCTGACGGCGGGTACGCTAACTGCTCTGGACATTATTGCAACGAACGATATATTCGTTAATACAAATGGTGGCAGAATCCTTATAGGGGCTAACAACGACATCGAATTTACCCATAATGGCAGCGTGGGCACTTTATCTAATCTCACCGGGCAGTTTAGCATAGTCAGTTCTGGTGGCATTGTATTAGCGGCCGATTCTGGCAATATAGGAATAATTGCAAGCGGAACTACTAATATAGGCGCAGGAAGCACAATGACTCTTTCAGCGGACGGAGTCATTAACTTAAAACCATCTGACGACAATGATGATTACATTGTCTTCTCAACAGACATTAACATACCTCAAATCGGGCCTGAGTCTGATACAAACCTCTTGCAGTTGACTATTAACCTATTGACTGTGAACGGGGCCGTAACAGGGACAGGAATAGGTACATTTAGTGAGGTAGTAGCGGACACTACAGGCTTGAATACCGAAGAAGTCTTAAAAATAATCAAACCTGATTTGGTTGGTGTTGGTGGCGACCATAATATGCTAAAAGAGTTTGGTTTAGCTCTTGGGGATGGCATTCAATATGCAACTGGCAGGGGACAGATATATGGAATTAGTGCTGAGGATGGTATCAGGGTTCAGTTTATGCAGTTCAGAACTCAATCTGACGGCGTAGTAAACAACATCCAATTCTTGGCAGATTTTGTAGAACTTGCAAACAATGTAGCTTTATCTGTAACATCTGCGGATGTAGGGTCAGTGGTTCCAGTAGTAAAGATTACCGCTGGTGACATTGTTCAATTAGGAGCTAATTTTCGCGAGGCTGGCCCACCAGTACGGACATATCCTGTAGAATTATATTATGGCTACTTGAATGATACGACAGATGGCTCTTTTAAGATTATCAGAAAAGATGTTTCCTCCGACATTGTGGTATTCAAAATAGACCATCTTGGTAACACTTTTCTCGGCGATGGTGGCGATACTAATTTCGCCCAAATCTCAGCCACAGGAGATTTAATTTTTGTAGGAACTGCGGGGTTACCTTTTGGAGAATGCCATCAGACGGATGGGGCTACGTTTGACGTAACCATGACTACTGTTAATGTATGGGCTGAAGTTGACGCTGCAACAACCAACATCTCTGCTACTGACTTAAACCTTGTTACGTTCCCGGACGACCATTATCTATTATGTACAATAGCGGGGAAATACTTGGTAACTTACAGCTTTACAGCAGAAATTGACAGTGTTGCCGGTGGGGAGCAGCATGTCGAGAGTGGAATTATGGTTAACGGTTCTATTCAAACCGACAGGGGAATCGGGCACGAACAATACGCAGCAATAAATAAACAGAGGAACTTGCAAGGACATGCCATTATAGATGTCCCTACTAATGGTCAGATAAGTTTGGCACTTAAAAACACCACGAGTTCAGAAAAGGTTTTGACAATAGACCATCTTAATATAACAGTTACTCAATTTGGTGGAACTTAATTTTTTAAGGGGCACAGCATGGCGATGACAGACGATATGATTCGGGACAGGTTCGACAAGATTGACGAGGACAATAAACAACAGACTACAACTCTTGGCCTCATCGACAAGAAGCTATTCCATGATAACGGGGGTAAGTGTATCCAGAGCAAGCTCAACGACCACGACAGATTTATCCGGGAACACGATACCCGTACCAGTACATATAACAAGAGATTATGGATGATATGTTTCATCTGTATAGCACAAGTGGTGGGGTTGGCGCTATGGGCGATTAAATCGGTTATCTAAAACGAGAAGAAGTCTAACCACCTATAATAGATTAAATACAGACTTCTCTCCTTCTCCTAATGGGGCAGCCGGCGTAACGGTTGCCTCATTTTACTTCTGATTCATACGTTTTAAGCCAACAAACGTCTCCATTGCATTTGCGGTATTTCGGTTCTAAATAAAACACTACCCACTTTCTCTTGCGTAGATAGTTTGCCATTGCCCTGTGATGAATATGTTTGAGGTTGTTCAAAAATACTTTCAGCTTTTCCATTTTTACACTCCTGTTTTCTAAAAATTATCTTATTTTATTACCTTTTCGAGTACCCGCACTATTTTCTCCCATTCGTGTTCCAATTCACAAGAGCCTACGAATCTCTGTTCGCCAAGCCAGTAGAGCCGGTGGGTACAGAGATGTATCGCTTCATGTTTGCCTGAGTCTTCTGGCGATTTCTTGACTGCATAATCGTTTTTAGTAAGAACGGAAGAATACTCTATCGTAGCTACTCGTCCTGCTTCGTTTATCGTTATTGAAGCGAAAGCGTCTTTAATTGGTTCATGGAAGAAGAAGAACTCGTAACCTTGACAACCCAATTTCTCCGCCCAATACAAGAACGCCCTTTTGAATTTATTAAAGTCTGCTTTTGTCGTTTTCATATTATCCTTTCGTGTTGCCTCATTTTTCAAATAGTCCCCTCTGGCCCTTGCGTTGCTCTTTGACAGGTACGCCGGTTTCCACAGCCTTGATCCTATCACGAGCGATTTGACAGTATTCTTCTGATATGTCGATTCCTATGTAATTCCTGCCGAGCATCTTGGCAGCTACGCAGGTTGTGCCTGAACCGCAGAATGGGTCAAAGATAAGATCGCTGGGCTGACTGTATCGCTCAAGTATCCATTTCATCACACCGAGGGGCTTTTGTGTAGGATGATATCTTGCTTCTTTGTTGCCCATATTTTCTTGAATCATCCCATTCCAAGTGTATTTAACAAGCCTAACCGCCGAATCGAAAGATCCCCAAATAAGCTCACAGTCGGCAAAATTGTTGTTTCCGTTGTCTTTATCCCAAACAATCCAGCATGAGGACGGGGGTAATTCGAAATAGTTGCCCCCGAAAAACAGTTGGTTATGGCCAAGCCTTATGCATTCATCTCGTTGTCTGGGTGTCATCGGCTTTGAGTCCCAATCTGTCTTTGGGTATGCCCTCTTAGGGGCAGCGGCTTTGCCATACTGTGTGTCTGATTGTTTGTGCATAGTCGAATCAACCCCTATCCCATACGGCGGGTCTGTCAGTACCAAATCCACACAACCGTCTGGCCAGTCCCGCATAACATTCAAACAATCTCCACATATTATGGAATCTATCGGTATCTTATCCATCTTAACATTATCCCTTAAAAGCTCCGTAAATCGTTTCTAACGCATTAGCCCTACATCTACCGCTTATTTCAATAATAATCGACTGGCGCTATGGCTACGTCGTTATTTAAGCCGCTCTGGTGCAGAACTTCTCAATAATACGCTCTTCCGCTGCAATCCGAGCCGATTTTATGGGTGGTCCCATTGTCTTTTCGTGCTTCTCTTTGAACTCAGACGTAACTATTTTGGCCCATGTTGTTCTGCCATATTTGTTTTTGTACTTTCGTTCATGGATCATTGGTTTCTCCTTATGTTAATGGTTTCGGTTCGCCCCAAATTCTTGATAACAGATATGCCGACCGCCTGGGTGATATTCTCTTGTGTCTTTTTGGGTATATCCTTAGTAATTTCTTGAACCAGTCAAGTATCTCTGAGCAGTACCATAGTTCAGGGTCTTCAATTGGTATCGGCTGAGTAAATCCTATGAGCACGGCTACAAAGTCGTATTTGGCTCCGACCAGTTTCTCGGCTTCAGATAAGGCGACTTCCAGCCGCTCAGAATCGACCTCGACCTCGATCTTGTGCCATCTTTCCGGGTGCTTTAAGACTTCGGCGGCAGGAGCGAACCGAACGCCGTTAGCGTCGCCCCTGGTTGTAGATGAGAAGCACTGGCCGAGACAGTAGATGCGACGAGAGATGCTTCGCCCTTGCTCCGCCCTTCCCATGCACAAAAACCCAGTGGGGATCCATTCTTCAAAGTTCCCGTCCTTATCTGGTATCCAAACTTCTTCATGGCTGTAATTGTACTTCAAGACTTTCCAGTTATAGAAAAGACCGTAGAACCACGTCAGGGCTACAATTGCCTTGCCTATACCCCGCTCTCCTATTGGTTTGTGGTAAAGGAATCTTATTTTTGTTTCCATAATCAATCTCCTATCTTTTACTGCTCCATGCCTCTTCTAAAATTATTTGAACATTCTTGCAACCTATTAGTTTTACAACACCACAATGGTGAAGCTTACCGTCTCCTGACAAATCTAATATGTTAATATACATATCTATTTCAGAGTCAGCCTTACTTACATTTTTAAGGAGTTTCATGTCCCTGTCGGGAGAATGTAATTCGTCAGGCCAATTATAACCATAAGCACACATAACATCACTTTTATTACCTGCTTCTACAGCTTGCTGCTCAGTTAAGCAGGCCACTAAATCTATTGACAGAGAACCACAACGCTTTTGTGGACGACCATTGCCACATGCATCTACTATCGTCCAAGGCTTATTTTTCCACATAAAAGTAATCGTTTCAACCGGCTCAAACCTTTTTACTGACTTATTATACAAAGCCTTTGCAATCTGCGACCATGTCCTATATTTGAACTTAAAGCAAAACTTATGCTTACAATAATTACAATTGTTTGTGTGTTTCATTTGGCTCTCCTGTTCCATAGTTTGCCTACAGTTTTTCTAAGGCCGCATCACTTTGTTTTGATACCGCAACCATAACAAGCGGCACGATATTTTTTGACTCCTATTCCATCTTCTAATACTTCAACATCTGTTCTACTCTTACAAAACGGGCATTTCTCAAGTTTCATAATCAATCTCCTATTTCTAATAATTCAGGATTCTCATAGATGTTGCCAACCGACCAACATCTTCTGGCAAGAGCTTCCAGAATATCATAACAGTGGTTTTGGTATAATTCGTCTGAGTAGCATTGATAGCCGCCGCAATGAAAATGGATTATCATTATATTGTTTCCGTCTGTGATTAACTCACCCTCTGCCCACTCGGTGTCGCGGTTGTCCTTAAGGCCGGTGTATTGCATAATAGGAGCGTTCCTGCATTTACAGTTACAGTCCTCGTAATACATCTTCTTTTCGGCGAAGTCCCAACATCTAAACTTTACCTCTCTCATAATCAATCTCCTATTTTAATAACTCAGGTTTTTCGTGGATGTTGCCGATTACTTTAATATTCTGTAAATCATCTAAATCCAACGGCATTGCTCCGTGTCCATAATCAAACATCCATAGGCCGTTATCCTCTTGTTCTATTGTGCCAATTAAAAGATGTGGTTCGCTGTCGAAACAGACATCACAGCGGTATTCTGCGGTACATATATCGCTTTCCCATATTTTGTTGGCGTAATCATCTTTCCCGCCGGTGTATTGCATAACTTCAAATTCTGGTTGGTGCAATACCCAACTCAAAGACGAATGATTAAAGCTATCATTGAGGGTGTAAGTATATAGCGACAATTCTGTGCCACCCACATAGGCGGTTTCCCATTCAGGATACACCATTTCTTTGGCTATTTTATCCCACACTCTAAACTTTACCTCTCGCATAATCAATCTCCTGTCTTAACATGGTTACGAATAATTGGGCCTGGACAGTCAGGGCATTTTAACCCTGTATAGACTGTATCGCCTGTATTACGCAAGCAGCAATCCATAACTGTCCCCGTTCCATTGCAAGTGGCGCAAACCTTAATTGTTCCTTTGCCATCGCAATGTTCACATTTAATATCTTTCTCGGTCATGTTAATCTCCTGTCTTTAGCCTGTAAGGCGGCACGATAACGTCAACATCCTCGGACTCGCCAGCAAAATTCTCTATCCACACCCGGTCGGTAACTAACTTCTTTAAGTCAAAATTCCATGCGAATACATTAACTTTGACACGTTCTGTACCGTTGGCGTCCCGGACTATCCCTTGCGCACAGCCAGAGAGTAAAGCAATCACGCTTATTAACAAGATGATTAAACATACCAACCAGAAGGTCTTATTTTCCATTAGTTACTCCTTTCATAGTTCTGATAAATCATAACAACCTGCCGTTAATGTTTCCTGTGCAACTTTATTGACATTATGTGCATCGCCTAATCCACCGCCACCAAAACTCATACCAGCGGTTAAGCCTTGTTCCTTAACAATACTCCACATCGCAGGCCACAGCCCTTTTTTGTAGGCAAAATGCTTACATCTCTTTTCTGGGAAAGCAGCAACTACCTTATACGGACTGCGTCCTGTTCCCCACCCGAACCAACCCTCACCGGCCTTGATGGTCATAGTTCGTGGTACACGTTTGTCCCGTACGAAAATAGCTACAAACTCATAGTCTGCCTTTTTGCATTCTTCCAGTAAACTCTTTGTTTCATTAGTCATTTTGCATCGTCCTTTCATGGATTATTTGCCCATTTGTAATAGCTGGCTCCACGTCTTGAAACCATTTTGTTCCATTAGTTTTATATACTTCCGCTTGTATCTCTTAATCCTGCCTTGCCAATCCACATTTACGTCTTGAACGACCTTGTTGGTTCGTTGGTAATATCTATCCACTGATTCCTCTCCGTACTTCTCCACCATGATTCGCCGGTATCGCTTTGACCTGCCGTTGTGCGTTCTGTTACATACTCTGCATTGTATATTCACAAATCGCTCACTAAAGAGCCGAGCGTTGTGCCTGCCTGAAAAACAATGGCCTGCGTCTAAATAGTCTATGTGAAACTGATTACCGCACGTTATACATATCCCGGCAAAAGGTGAGCCAGTGGTGTCTAAGCAGCCCTTGATGCGGATATACTTCGCAAAGGCATTCCACGCGTTAGTCTGTTCGGTATTCTTCATGGCCTTAGCCATCAATCATGCCCTCTCAACGCAGCCCGCAAGTCGGCGTTTTCGTCTTGCAGTTGCTCAATCTTGCTGACTACGAACCATGCACACAGCATATAGCCTGCAAAAAGACAAAAGCCACATAATAAGAGGTACGCTATTACTGTTATTGTCTCAGTCATTTTGACCTCCAGAAAATTAGTCAATGTTATTGGGGCATCCTTCGCAGAGGGTGTCATCATTCTCATCGCACGGCATTTGTACACACATTGCTTTTGGGTTATATGGGCACGGTTTATTGTATTTTTCGTTTTCCACCTCTGCATTTCCTTTTTCTTTCAAGTCTTGCCTCTTGCATTTTAGGTTGTGTTCGCTTTGTTCAGCAGTTTTTATTATTTCACCACAATCCATACATATACAAGAACCTTTCAGTATCTCAAGCTCGGCTTGGAGTTGGGCGACTACTGTTAGCACGTCTTCATAGAAAGCGTTTTCACCATTAAAACTCTTACATTCACGAACAACGGTAGCAAGTAAATCTTTTTGCATAAACTCATCCATAATCATTCACCGCCTTTCAATGCGTTTTCAGCACAGTTAAGTATATCGTCAAGTGTTCCCTTTGGAAACATCGCCTTGTCGCTCCTGAAATACTCAACAATCTGCTCAATTACAGGCTTAAATTTATCATTCTCGGCTTGGAGTTGCATTGCCTTTTTCACAATTGCATCATGCCCGGCCCCACCTTGTAACGCCAGTATTGCCAAATTATCATTGTTAGTTTTTAAGGTTGCAAGCTCGGCTTGGAGGTCTTCTAATTCACGCACAGCCTTTCGGCTCCAATCAGCCAAGATTTTAAGTGATGGTGGGTTGTCTTTTGACATAAGGCTATTTGCCATTGGGTCAACCATGTCTATTATTCGAGCAAAACTTTCTGTGAATCCTGTCATAATCACACACCGCCTTTCGGATATTCCCTGATTTGTAGGTCAGCCGGAAAAAGTGAAATGTCTTTGATAAGTTTCATTTTGGGAGTTACCTCGCCCAAGTGTAAGAGTAATTCCTGTTTTGTCTCAAATAAACGATTGTCCCAATTCACCCCCCACAGGTGCATCTGCTTAATAAAACATTTTACACCCGCCGACTTACATTGCTCGACTACGCTCCTGATATTCTCTATAGGACAATACCTTGCCCCCGGCCCGGATTCGGCTCCGATGATTATTTGGGACAGTCGACCGCCAGTATCAAGATTCCTATAACATGGTTTCCCATTTTCAATTCGAGTTGTTTTAACTATATGGCCCTCAATCAATCTTAAATCTACTGGCCCCAAACACGGCTCGATACTCACAAACCGCACAGCAGCCGGTATCTGTAAGAGTATCGGGATTCTCTTGTCTGCCATTTCCTGATTTTCGGCTGTTACGCCGAGCCAGAGATTAGCAGGCGGCGGTGTATCTTCAAAGCACCATGCCATTCTTTTAATTCGTTTAGTCAACACTTGAAAAGTATGTTGTTTGCACTGCTCAACTGTACACATTGCCTTAGTGAAAAAAGTATACGGTACGGACTCATGGAACAGGTCGTTCCAAATAGTCCATTTTGTAGGCTTCTTTCGTTTTAGTATCTCAACAAGCCTATCGTTTCGGCATACGATTTTGCCGTTGAATTTACCGGCCTTGTTCGTAAGCCCTTGTTTGCCATGAAAACGATGCGTCATAGCCGCTGACCAGCAATGTTGACAGCCTGCCGACACAGGCGAACAGCCCTCGACTAATGTAATACTTTTATCCCACCATTTTTCACTTGCCATTGCTTATCTCCTGTTATATTAACTGGGCTATTCGGTCATTCCTCGGCAAGCCTTAATCGCCTGAACCGACAGCGTTAATAATTCTTTTTCTGGAGCACGTCTAAAAATAGCTTGATGTACTTTTTTTATCGAGTCCGACATTTCTCTAATCTGGTCGTAGTAACTGATGCGCTTATTCTGCGACAGCCACATCATATCAAACGCAAACGAATGTATTTCTTCTTCTGTTAATATATTGAGCTTCGGCTGCTTCTTTTCAGACAAACCAGAACCGTAAGGTTCAAGCAATCCCCAACAGTCAGACAATTCGTTTGGCTCACAGATTCCCTTTTCAGCAACAACCCAATGAGCCGTTCCAACTGGTTCTAACCGAGCCTTTGCATGGGTAGAGTCTTTGCCGCCAAAAGTACTCAAAAAGTCCGACCGTGAAACTTTAACTTCAAATACATTTACATAATGCCTGTCAATATCGCCCTTAATTATCCATTTAACAGGCAACAGGGCGCCTTGCCAAACCTGCGACATATACATTGCAGTTAGCCCGGAAAACTCACAATATCGTTTATGCACGGCATCGTTCATGCGCGATATAGTAACTAAGTCTGCCACATATCCCACTACATTTGATTCAGGCAAAGCTATCATTTTTACAGAACGATTGCCTATCCATGTAGTCGTTATGTTTTGCAATTCTTTATGCCTTTTGCTCGCTGCCATTGCTTATCTCCTTGACTTCTGGTTCAATATCATTATCTCTAACTGGCCTGCGTCCATACTATGTTTGGGTATCGTCTTGCCTTTGTAGGTCTTGTTCAGGGGTGCATTGTTAAGTAATCCGTTACACTTCGTACAAATAGTCAGTTTGCCATACGCAGATTCTATTTGGGCAGTAGCCTTGTCGTGGCAGATAAAGCAGGTTACTGTTTTCACTGCCGGTTTGGGAGGCAGGCTCTTTTGCCACGTAGCCACTGCCGAGTGCCATTTCTTCATCTTGTTCTTGCCTATCATCCAGCCCTTAGACTCATAAAAGTTCCAGAACATCCCAGCGTCCACATTGCAGCCCTTTTCAGCAATATAAGCCTTCACCTCGTTAAGCGTAGGCGGCTTGAACTGTCTGGACTTGGCGTGGTGTTCGGACTCGTGTGCCGAAATAGCACGGTCTATTTGTTTATCTATGTCATTTGGGTTCATTTATAATCTTCCCATTTAACTGTTTTGAATATAGCTTTATTCATCGTCCACCCTTTGCAAGATTTTCTGTTGCCCACAACGGCTGTAAATTTGAATAATGGAAACATTGTTGTCTTTCGGATAATTTTGTCAGGTCGAACTTCATACAAGGCTTAATATGATCTATATGCCATTTGCCATAATTATCCCAAGACATCCCGCATTGAAATTGTTTCTCTAAATGTGTTCTTAATTCCAACAGAGAACATCCAACCAATTCCGATGTGCGTTCAGACTTAATCCACTTTCTTGATATGGCGTGCCAAATACGACAACGCAAATTTTTAGCAAACCTGAAACTTAAATTAACCTTAGCCTTCTCTTTTTCATACGATCTGAAATAATCCTTATGTTCTTGATAGTATTGTTTGAAATGGGCACTTCTTTTCTCTTTATATTTATTACGAGACGCTTTGTCTTTTTGATGGCAAATTTCAAGGTTTTCTTTACGAAACCTTCGCCTTTTTGCCTTGCCTACTGTAATATAATACTCTTTACTATCTTTTTTGGTCATTTTACAGCCCAATAAAAAGCCAAACGGAGTTGCTACGCAGCTTGGGATTGCTCCCGAATTGCCTCCGAATGGCTTCAATAATTTGTGTTGGTCTGCGTAGCATATCATTATTGTAACACCTTTTTGAGTAATGTCAGTAATTATATTTATATTTTTTCCAAGAAGTAGAGGCAAAACAGGCTTTGTGATTTACCCACCTGGCAAACGCCTTTTGATAAGGGTCTTTTTTATTGTAAGGCATTACAAACGGGTCAATTTTTAATTTTCGCAAGGTCTCAACTCGGTATAAATCTTCTTCTGGCGTTGACCAGTAGCCTATTAACACGTAACACATCAACCTATAGGGCTTGATTATCTTGATTATGTCTTGAAGTTTAGGTTCTAAGTCTTCTTTAGGATTGTCCCACGCGATCTTTATTTGTTTGTGGTGTTTCAATCTAACCAACGCCAAGCATTGAGTTTCCGTTAAAATTCTTGCGTCTATGCCACCGGCAAAGTCAACTGGCTGGCCCATTATAACCAAATCAGCTAAGGCTAAGTGCCATTTTGGGCCTGCAAAAAAATTATTGTCTTGAACCTTAATATACGTGCCATTCGGATTTAGTTTTCTTTTAGGCTTGACAGGTCTAAGTGCCCCCTCTTTTTCTCTCACAATGCAAAATGGACAATTCCTATTACAGCCACGGCTGAACCACACAAAAGAACAATCGCATTTGGGATATATTGAATAGTCGTAACGACAATCAAAAGGTAGTTTTGTAGTTAAATCAAACCCAGTCCCACCACATATCGCCCGTTTAGGTATTTCCGACTTGTCAGTATAGTCAAATATACTCGAACAGTACACATGACCGAACTGCCCATCTGTTAGCGGACTCCACCACTCTACAGTATCGCCCTTACTCTTGTGGTAATGGCTTATCTGCATATAGGCAGTATTGAATATCTTTGGCTCAATGTCAATTAGTCCGATTCTCATGTTATCCTTTATTGAAAATTTCTCAGCCACTTCACCCACTCCGACCGCATCCGCCCGTTCTTGATGATATACCAGTATGGGTTGGAGATAAATTCAATCTCCTCATTAATCCGTTCCAGCGATTTAGTTATCAGCCGCACCGCTACACGGCCTCGTTCAACTTGTTTGCGTGTCATTATCGGCTCCTTTATTTCCTGTAAGATTTTCAGGTGTTTCGCAATGTTTCGAGCAGGGTTTGTCGTATAACTTGTTTTTGATATTACCGCAAATCGTTACCGTGCCAACCTGATAGCTGCGACTACACAGAGGAAGTAACATGTAAGGCTTGATGCTTATTGTACCACTTTCCAACTCCACTATCCGCTTGTTCGCCGTGTCAAGCTCGGACTGGAGCTTCCCCTCCAACGTTCCCTTGAGATAATCAGCTTGCTCCTGCCTTACTGTGTCGATTAAGTCGCAGAGATGGTCGTTCTCGGCTTGGAGTTGGTCTCTTTCGTCACGAAAATCTCTTGCAGAATCTTTCAAAGATTTACAACCAACTTTATAATCAGCAAGTTCGGCTTTGAGGTGTGCAATCTGTTTATTTGCTCTATCCAGTTTGCTCCACATCGCCTCGTAATAACTAACACACAAATCACCGGCTTTATCTGGCATTTTAACTGGGCAGGACTCACTCAAACTCCTATGATGAACACACGTCTCACATAATAATCCAGTCATAATCACACCTTTCAAGTTTGGACTCCGCCGCCCTTTGTCGCAAGGAAACAACATAGTTAATAAAAGTAGTTTCAGAACAGCCAGTTCGTACACTACACAGCAGCGGAGTCCGAGTTTATTACTTTTGCACGTGACCAAGACTATTTACCCTTAACTTGCCAAATTCAGGGTCTCTTTTACATGAACATTGGATGCAACGATAACCTCGGATATGATTTTCGAGGTCAATCCAATAAGTTTCAACCACTTGTCGAGGTCGGAACCTACCGCAGTCATTACATTGTCGGCAAGCTCGATGTGGCTTACAACGTGAACAAATACCACGCTTGTCTGGTTTTGGTGTTTTATTGTCTTTGCATTTGCTCATTTTTCCATTCCTTTCTTAAACATAGCGGGCGAAGCAGGCAGTTGGTCTGCAACCAGTTTTTGCTTTTAGCAGAATCGAACTACCCTACTCGTATGCGTACGAGCCGTCTCCAGACTAAGCCGAGCCAGGCTACCACGCCACTGCTCCGCACCGCTATTAACTTTTCAAAAAGAGCGTGGCGGGTCAGGCAGGTATCACCGCCTTTTGGTTTCCAGCAACGGAAACTCGACCCTACCCTGCGTATTGCAAGCGGTCTTAGTACGTTTCCGCCACGCTCTTAACTTGTCAATGCGGCCCGGCTGCTCAAGGACGGGCGCTCTGATTTAACTCAGATGGCCGGGCCGCTTTTGTTCCAGTTGCTATCCGCAGGTGGTATCTGGCAATTAAAGTGTATCGCCAGCCACCGTATCGACCAGTTCATAAAGGCCGCACACTCGGCCATATTCATCTCGCCTTTACCCTTGTACTCACC
>SDBT01010847.1_pt1 | contig 14689 bp, 24 predicted proteins | sample 2277101 | NCBI WGS metagenome assembly SDBT01 (sample SAMN10404973, study PRJNA504765) | marine sediment metagenome | isolation source: marine sediment core GS10_PC15, 103 cmbsf | place: Arctic Ocean: Southern Knipovich Ridge | collected 2010
GGAGACGTAACGGTTCCAGTCGATGTCAGATTGTCAGCGAAGAAATCTGTTCCGCTGACGGTTTCATCAAAGATTCCGCTTCCTACCACATGAAGTTCCGCAAGCGGAGTATCCGAGGGACCAATCCCTACCTTTCCGTCTCTTACTATGAATTTGATCTTGTCGGGATCAGGAGTCCCACCAGTAGCGTCGTCCGCTGTGACGAAGAAGGAAGAGCGAACAGCATCATCGCCTCCAAGATTAAGCTGAAATCCACCAGCAGGAAGACCATTGGATCCGATTTCATCTTGAACAATATTAAGAAGTAGAAATCTATCGAACATGTAGAAATCAGCATGTTCGTTTGCGATCTTGATGGGGGTATTCTGTCGAGCCAGGATCAGCATTCGATCCGAATCCCCGGTCGGTGCGAAAGTTCCACTTGTGGCGAGTATTCCGTCCCCAAAGGTCTGTTCGCCGGTGCTATCCCGAGATCCATCTATTCGTAGATGTAGGTCGGATTCCGATTGAAGGGTTCCTGTTGCAGCTACGAACTCATCTCGGAATCCTGAAATAGTATCAGTCTCAACTCCGGAGATAACCGTAATTCCGTCAGCCCCTACAAGAGCGTTTGATGTGCTTTCCCCTCCGACCGGGTGGGGCGTTCCTGAAATAGTAATAGTTTGGCCGGCCGTCGTCACAAAAGCTTCCCCAGCCCCTTCGATAGTAATAGTTCCACTCAAAGTATTAATGCTACCAACTCCCGCAACACTTGAGGATATAGCATTAGATATTTCTGTGTCTACATAATCTTTACGAGTCAGGTGACCAATAGCTGTTGGAGATACCGCCAATGTGGCTATATTTGTTGCAAAATCTCTAGTGCCATCTACAAGTATATATTGAGGATGGTCGTCCGCAGATAAACCGGTTAAAGAGACATGAACTAAACTTCCATCAATTACAATGCCGCTACTAATAACAAAACCTACAGATAGTAAATCAGAGACTCCTGCGTCAGCATAGAGAACTCCTGTGTCGGTGTCTACGTAAAGATTTACGATTTCCTTGGGTTGGACCATTCTTATCTTCTCCTGCGGGGGATATCTATTTGGGAAGTTTTAGTTCCACGACGCGAATCTCCGCGCTGTATTTTACTAGAAGTCCTGGGGGTTGTTTCTGGTTCCGAACCGCCAGAACGAGAAGGTAAAGAATCTTCCGTTTTCTCAGAGAGTTTTTCTAATCTACTGGGATTTGTTGGGGATAAACGCATACTGGGTAAAATTCTTTTACGTGTGGAAATAGTTTTCAGAAATTCAATATCGTAAACTTCTTTTTGTACCTTTTTAAGACCCGGGAGAAGTTCATTTTTGTCATCATCTTTAAGAACTCTTCTAGGCTTTTCCTTTACTGTGTTTAATACAAAACTATTACCAAGTATGGTACAATCAAGTTTATTAGACGAAACAATATTTCCATTTTCATCTTTAGAAATACGGAAGATATGTGCCTGTGTAGGAAAAGACAGGGATCTACATTCAGTGTACAGATCATAGAGATCGTCAATAAACCTTCTGTGAGTTATTTTCCCACCAACAATAATCCTTATTTCATAAGTTGTCTCTATTCCCATGTATAAGATTCTCCTAGATATATAATCTACTTTGGAATCCTTTTTTCATATTTACAATGTTTCATTTTGGTACTGCAAGTCTTGTATGAAGAGACGACTCCCCCCTCATCTGGGATAGCACAGACCCCTGCCCGCTCATAACGACCACAACAGAATTTCATTCTAATGTTCTTGTGATGTATACAATCTGTTTTGGAAAACGTCTTGGTAAACTTATGCATTAGTAATTCTCGTTATCTGTGACTTCTAGAAATTCATCTAAATCCATCATTAAAGTCATTCCGTTAAAAAGGCGTACCCGTACTTGGGTTATTGGCTCGCCGGATAAATACCATGTTTTAAATCCCCAATCGGCGACCACCTGGTCGAGAATGGATATCATAAACCCTCCTAACTAGTAAGGCTTATTAGTGTTTCGAGAACGATTATTGCTTGTTGAAGTCGTATAAGGCGAATGCCGTCCGTATTTGGAAGAGCGATTGTACCCTCTGCCAGGGGAGATAAGAAATCTGTTCTTCTGGTAGAGTCTAGTTGGTCCACGGCGTTAAAGAATTGCCATGACCCGTGCGCAGCCGTAAAGTGTGCCCAATAGTATCGGGCTGTGTTTAAGGCCCTCCCACGGCTAGAAGCCTTCTGAACCTCGAAAAATTGCCTGGCTATCATTTCGGCTCGGGAATAAGCATTCTGATTTCTTTCGGAAATACGGAAAAAAATCAGTGAAGCGGCCAGATGAATGTCATAGCCCTGGGGCTGCTTGACGTCTGCCTTAATCAATTCTACCGTAAGATTGAGTAAATTTAGCGTCTTGGTTTCAAGAAGGCTGGGGTTGCAGCTCTCTAACTCCGGTATAAAATTGGCTTCCTTAGAACAATCTACATATAGCTGATTTACTTCCGTATTAAGTTCGTCTACTCTTCCCATTAAGATAGGAGTAGGTGCCGCCGAGGCACACGCAAATAGTCCTAGGGTAAGAGTAAGTACGGCGCCTCGTAAAAATGTCTTCATAACAATTCTCCTTACAAAATAGTATCGATGATTTCAATTACTTCATCGAAACCCTCTGAACTGAACAGTGCCCAGTCGTTCATGACCGGAAACAGTTCTTTTAAGGATTCAAATGCCCCACGAATATTGGCATTAGTTTCAGGAGTTTGAGAAACCTGAAGAAGAGCCTGTTCAATAATATCTAGATTTTTCCGTAATGCGGCCAAGTTCTTCTCAGCCCGGCCCCTCAGATAATCAAAATCAAAGTGGGGATACTTTGCTCTTAACATTTCGAAGTTGGTCAAAAAAGACAGGTCGTTAAAGATTGGTTCTAACTCCTGAATAGCTTCGTGTCCCCACTTCTTCGGTGAAGTTAAACCTCCATAATGCTTAGCCAGTTCTGGGTCCAGTTGGAAAAAGAATCTAAGCATGTTTGGGTCTACCGGAGGAAATTCTAATTGATCATACTCCCGGCTTAAAGACATCCTCTTCCAAAGCTTAAAACCAACTGTTCCTAAAGCCAGGACAGGGCTGGCCAACTGTACTCCGGGAAAGGGTACAAAAGTTAAAACAGCTTTAAGCGCAGACATTCCTCTTAGATAATTGTCATCGCTAAGAATGCGAGGTTTGATTATGAGATACTTTTCGTCTACCTCGAGAGTTTCTTTCTTAGCCGCCTTTAGAATCGCCAATACTGCACTAGTCCATTGTATCAACTTAAGTCTCCTCCAAATACTACTCAGGATCCGTGTGATCCGGTCCAATATCGAGGCCAGCATCTTCTGCCTCCGTACCATCTAGTCTTAGTTTACCATCAGCGAAGTCCCGAGCGGCCTTAGCGACGGCGTCTACTGCGTTATCCATCTTATCTGCGGTAATTTTACCTAGCTGAATGTTGTAACGATTTACAGCAACTTCGATTGCTTCATTGATCATAGAGGTGGCGATATGACGGCCTTCCTTTTCAGCACCGTCAAGAATGGCGTCTACAATAGCCTTTCTCTTTTCATCACCACTAAGGTCGTGTCTCTCGAAAGTAACTTCGATTACCATTGGAAGAATGTTCTTGACCATCTCTGCAAGATGATCATCGTGCTTTTCCCATATGGCTTGAACGAACTTCCATGCCTTCGCGAAAAAGTTTTTGATTGCATCTAGCACGTTGAGCCCTCCTATTTCTTCTAAACTCTCTTTTAGGTTTTTTATGTTCGCTTCTCTTTGCTTCTGGATTCTAACAAATGCCCCAACTTTTTGCCGCATGCTACTCCTCCTTTATGATGATGTCAGTATCAAAGAGGACGAAAACCGAATTGATTTCTCTAATTCGGGTACCGTCAGGGTCTTTAGATAGCAGCGTTCGGCCATCGGGGAGCATGAATATGTCAACTATGTCCCCAACAACCACTGGTTCTTCAAAGATAGTATTCCTTATCTCTACGGATACGAAACCTTCTATCTTTTGAAAACTATGGACTGTTGAATTGTCTTCGTAGTTAGAGTCGATGGGCATCATATATCTTCATGGACTTCTGTAGTTTATTGGCCTCTTCCTTCTTTTTTTCGATAAAACTTTCGAACTGTTTTTCTCTGACCTGAATGAATTCTAAAGTCCACTCCAAGCGTGTACCTCGTGTTCCAGTCCAGCCTACATGAAGGTAACCGTCTTCTGGATTTTCTACTGCCCAGACCTTATTTGTTTTATCGGTTAATACTACAGGCATACTGCCCCCTAAGTATTTAGGTCAGGAAGCATGTTAGAATGCTTTACACTTTCCGCGCCGTAGTTCATTAATCTAACCACGTCTTCTGGACCTATGTTGAAATTAAAAGAGCCCACCGACTTGGTGGGAATTACAATAGTATTTTTCCATTCCGCTTCCGGAACATGTTGATTATCCATAGCATCTAGAAAGAATTCGGCAAGGATCTTAATATAGTTCCAGAGGAACAGCCTACTAACTTTGACGTCTTGAATCGTCTTTTTGATGCTGTGGTCTGCTCTAGGACGTAAGGCTATTTTTATTCTCGGGTCATCCGGAAAGATATCAAACATATCTGATACCAAGATACCGTCGGTCACTGCCTTTCCGTCTAGTTTTAGGTAGGGAAATATGAAGGGTATGGTGGATGACATTCTAACGGCCTCCCACACATATAGATTGGGGTAACTCTCTCTATCCAGAATGATCAGCTGCCTGCCAATAATAGTAGTAACAGCAATACGACAGTCTATCTGGAAATCCTTTAGTTTAGCATTTCCAAAAAGGCTTTGGTAAAATGCATCTAGTTCCTGACCCGTATAGACACTGGGATTAGTTAAGCTCAGGAGGTTACGTAAACTGAAGTCTTTGAATCTATCATACGGAGTAGTAGGCGCAAGCTTACGGAGTTCTTCCGTTGTTCTACCTAAAGCATATCCCGCCGCAATGATTGCTCCGCCCGATGTACCTGCGATTCTTTTTATCTCGTACCCTTTTTCTAAGATACTTTCGATTCCACCGATAAAACAAGGGGCTCTAACTCCGGAGGAGGATAAGACTAGGTCAATCTCCCGCTTCTGTTTGGGACTCCACCACAACATTCGATAAACTCTCCAAGGCTGCTTGCTGTTTCTTATCTAGCGTCCACCGTTTGATTGTGAAATTTCTGGCACTTAATACAGTGGAAAGATATTTTACCAATCTTTCGGTTGGCATAACTTCAGGAGGAAACTCTACTGTAACGTCTTCTCCCTCCGCCAATACTTTTATCGAAACATTAAAAACAACCGGATCTACTTCTTCCATTTTAATTCCTTCCAGTGGAGCCATAGCCCCCTTCCCCACGGCCAGTAACATTAAGGTCTGCTACTTCTTCGTAGTGGGCCTGTTCTACTTTCGCCAATACTATTTGAGCAATCCGATCTCCTGGATTTATGGAGAAAGTAACGTCTCCGAGGTTAATAAGGATGACCGCCATCTCGCCTCGATAATCAGAATCGATTGTACCGGGCGCGTTAAGCACGGTAACCCCGTGCCGCACCGCCAACCCACTGCGAGGACGCACTTGAAGTTCGTACCCTTCAGGAATGGCCACGCTAAACCCAAGACTGACTACCTTCCGCACTCCCGGTCTCAAATCTACTCTTTCTACAGAGCGTACATCCGCCCCAGAAGAACCAACAGTCATAACCTCAGGCAAGATTGCTTCAGGATGTAATTTCTTATACTCTACTACTATCATGTTAATTCCTTTTTCAAATTAGGTTGTCTTGAACTTAAAAGGATCCTTCCTAGGATGCTTGGTTCCGGGGCGCCCTACTTTCTTTATCTCAGGATTAAACTCTTCCACTTCCAGGGGCTCTAAAACCTGCAATAGAGCTGAAGCCACCATCATTCCAGGCTGAAGGTTAAGCTGGCTATTGCCCGTGTTGCGTAGTGGAATTATGAGCTCTCCTTCGTCTTCGGGAGCCACAAAAATAGGACCGATAACTTCTAACCCCTTATGAACAAGAAGTGCTGGATTAGACTGAATGCTCAAAATATAACCTTCTGGAATATGAACCAATAGCCCAGTCTTTAAATCTAACCGCTCTCCTGTCTGTAATTCCAGAGGAGTTGGAGTGACTATATCAAGAAAGCCTCCGCGCTTGTTAGGAAGCCTCGCCTGCTTATTCAGTTTTCCAAACCCAAGTTTCATATAAATCCTCTCTTGTGCTGGCCGGGGACGAATCCCCGGCGCAGCGTAATTCGAAACAGTGCTTAAGAACTTCTACCTGCATTGCCACCACCAGTAGTAACGCCAGCGAGAGTAGCGTTGCCAGAAGGTAGCTTGCCGCTTCGGCCAAGAGAAACGGTCTGATTTCCAGTCGAAGTAGACCGGAGCTCTGCGCTTCTGTAACCGCCTGCCCATGGCATTGGGGCACCTCCCGGTACCGGACCTGCCATATCAGGGTTCTTAGTGGTCTCAGGACCAAACCCGTTTGCATTTGTATCAAAAATTGCAGCTAGAGCATCTAGATTTACAACTGTTCCATCGTGCTTGAGTACACCCATAGTGTATCCCTCCTTGTGTTTGCTTAGATTTTCACTCGGAACCCGGAGATCCGGGCGGGTAGGGCACAGAAGGCCCGGGCGCAATCGCCACATTACCCTGGAGGGAAGTGCATGTCCTAAAGGTCTTCAAGAAGCGCCGCTAAGCGGTGCTCCCCAACCCTAGGCAATTCCGATAGATTGTTGTGTACAGTTGCATCTTCTACTGTCCTAACGGCATCTTCACCGTAGCCTTCTAGTGATACAGGCTTTTCACCGTCCCAATGTCTAATAGTTAGTTCTGTGTTAAAGTTGACTAGAGTGTTAAGATCCGCCTTACTGATTCTAATTAGATAATCATCGTCAGCAACTTCAGCTAGAATCTCAAGATCCGCATAAGTATCACCCATAAATGCTTCCTTTCTTGAGGAGGTGGCGGCGTGAATCGCCGCCTTGGAGAGCATCCTAAAAAAAGGATGCGTGCCTCCCTCCGTGTCAATTATAAGTTAGGGGGTTCAAACAATTAAGCTTCAAGAGAAACAGGAGCGCTCTCAAGAAGAACTACATTATCTGCTTGCGGTCGGCCCTTATCATCGAGAAAACGATCATAAGAAACGGTATCATCTGTTTCTAGTTTCTTGAATCCGTCCATTTGTATTTTCGTATAATGTACGAATACATCTCGGCTATCTTCCTCGCCCTCAGGGGCAATAACAAAACCGAAACCTTTTCTGTTATCAAACCATTTAACTGTGCCTTCAACCATGATGTAACTCCTAAAATTCTTTAATGTAATTCTCATGAGGCGGCCACCTCACTGGATAATTATAAGATATTCATCAAAGAAATGCAGTGAGAATTTCGGGACTCTCATCTGTCACAAGGACCATATGTTCAATGTGGGTTGCCTTGGACATGTCCAAGGTAACTACGGTCCAGCCGTCAGGAAGAATAGCAATCTTAACATCGCTTTTCTTCAGCATCGGTTCAAGACAGAATACCATTCCAGGCTCAAGTCTAAATCCCTTATTCTTCTGTCCGAAATTAGGAATTTGAGGAGGCTCATGCATCGCCTCGCCTATAAAGTGTCCGGAAAACTCAGTGATGTTTCGAAACTTAGAAAAAGCTACGCTGTTTTCAATAGCATTTCCTACAGTCCCTATACGGGTCCCAACACGGCACAGCTTAACACCTGCCATAATGGCCTCTTCACTGGCTTTGATTATTTCAGCATCTTCCTTGGAGATTTCTCCTACACCAAATAATCGGGCTGCGTCCGCAAACCAGCCCTCTAAAGATAATCCACAGTCGATGGTTATAACATCTCCCTCTTCTATAATATCATTTTCTCGAGGAATGCCATGAACTACCACATAGTTTTTAGAAAAACAAATACTGGCGGGAAAACTGGGAAGATCTTCTCGAACAGAGTAATTCTTAAAAGCCGGAATGGCCTTATGGTCTCTGATAAATTCCTCAGCTAAAGAATCCAATTGTTTCCCAGAAATACCAGGATGCGCATTTTCCACCAACATGTCTAAACATTGTGCCAATAAAGCTCCAGAGATGCGCAACTTATCAATTTGCTCAGGAGTTTTTACTAATGACATTTATGCTAGTACTCCCCAGGTAGAATAAGAGTTACCTCTGTTAAACCATCTCGACTACTGACAAGAACGTCTACCTTTCCATCCTCAATATCGAGCTGTTTAAGTGCTGCTACCAATGCTCTATATCTTACATCTAGATCTGGTGAAGTAACTTCGTCAGCTTCTGTAGGAAGCACAGATACTACTTCTTTCTTATAATAATCATGCCATCGTACATACCAGGCCGCCACTTGCGGGGCATACTTCTCTGACTGGCTCTTAATATTTCTAGGAAGTTGTTCGATAAATGGAAGTGCTTTTGCGTGTCCCCCATGCCTTACTACCAACGCTGCGGGCCTTCCCCCGGAGTTATAGAAAGTAAGAGTGGCTTCTAGTCTCACAACTTTATCTGTTACATCTTTATACTTGATATAGTAGAGCCACCATAAGGTAGCACAGATAGCCTTGATCCCTTGATCAGGATCAGATGCGTCATTTTTTCTAAAAGTGGCGAGATCCGCTGCCTTGCTGGTCATTTTAGAAATATTTTGATATACTTGTTTCGCGCCTATTCCAGTAAACTGTCCATACCCATAGGCCCCGGTAGGGCTCGTAGCTTCAGCCACAAACGCGGATTCTTGTGTTATTAACGCCCTAACTATATTGGGGTCTATGTCAAAAAGACTTGCGTGTTTTTGAATAGTCTCACTTAGCGTCCTCTCCCTGTCTATAAGATCGGTTCGTAAAGTGGGCACTAATCCCTCCGTGGTTTACTTTCTGTTTCGTAGGCAGATGTGACTTCCATAAACTCTGCTTTACGTTGGAACTCTTTAATACTGCGGGCGCCTCCGTATGTCATGGCGCTACGTAATCCTCCGAGTAAATCATCTATCAAGTCTTGGGAGGGTCCAGACACGGGGGCCCAGAAGTCAGTTCCTTCTGCCACCGTCTTTTCTTTCAGACCTCCATAATACTCGTCCTGGAAATCTTTACTGGCCTGTCCTCTAAACTTAGCTTGTCTTTCGGGTATGCCTGGATACGAGTACCAACCGGCCGCCATAGTATCACCTACGCTCATCACAGACGGCTCAGGGCCTCTCTTCTCAGCAGCGCTCTCTTCAGTAAGAGCAAATAACTTGCCGATCATAACGGTGGAGGCCCCAGCAGCTAAGGCTAATGCAACGTCCTTACTACTCTTGATTCCTCCGTCTGCGATGATAGGTACTCTAAGGTGGTGAGCTTCTTCTGCGCAGTCCCTAATAGCCGTGAACTGCGGGACTCCAAAGCCTGTGACCACGCGGGTGGTACAAGCCGCTCCAGGACCGATGCCAACTTTGACAGCATCAGCGCCAGCAATAACAAGGTCATCGTACGCTCTTGCAGTACAAACATTTCCGGCGATGACTTCCACGTTCGGATAATGATCTTTGATTGTTCTGATAAGCTCAACCATTCTTTGGGAGTGCCCGTGAGCCACATCAATGCAGATACCAATTGGGCCCAAATCAAGTAACTTAGAAATGCTATCGAACTTATTGATCCCGCAAGATAAGATAACATGGCCATCAAAGTCCTCCAACCATTTTTTCTGTGTTTCAAAATCTGTGAACCTATGGAAGATGGGAACCCCTCCGTTCCCCACAATGATTCTAGCTAAGTCTGATCCGATCACTGTATCCATATTGGCGGGTAGCAATGGCATCCCCACCTTAATCTTTCTTGTCAGCCAACTACCAAGGTTTGGTTCAATTCGGCTGTCGATGTTGTTGTATCTCGGAACCAAACAAACATCGTTAAACGTTAATCCTTTGCGCATGTTCTAATCCTCTATTAGTTTCTTCCAATCATAAGTCCCACTCTGCCCAAATATCTCATCGGCGAACCCATAATCTACCGCCTCCTCGGCCGACAAGAAAACATCCTCTTTTTTATTCATTTGATCAACCAGCCACCTCTTAATTTTAGCCCTGGGATGCTCACTCATCTTTCCTTTGTCCTGCATGGAGACAATGTAAATATCCAGCATAACCTCTCTACTCTTTATCAACTGCTCTGCTTCTGTGAGGTATTGTTTAACTGTTCCATCATATTCCATGGTCCCATCATGGAACATAAAACTGCTGTTGGGCATCATGACTCTCTTGTCGGCGGCTTGGAAAATGATAGACGACATAGAGCGGGCATGCATATAATTCAGAATAGTAACTCTATTAGGACAGGCTTTAATAGTATCATAAATAGCCATTCCTTCATCCCAATCCCCTCCACAGGTTTTCATATGGACCAGAATAGGATCTGGGCTTTTTCGCATGAGGATATTCAAATTTTTGATAAACTTTGAAGCCATGCAGTATTCTACCCCAGGTTCCCCAGACTCCTCATGATGGACATATTCATCGGCGCCTGTCAAATAGATATGGTTGGCCTTCAGATCGATATTGAAAGTATGTATTTGAAAAATAGGGTCATCTGTTAAATAACGTACAACCTTATCTATCTTATGACTCTCTACCATATTACCCCCGCTTTCTCAAATTCTTTTAGTCATCGGATGTTACGTCGATGTTAATCCCGGCTCCCGGGCCACCGCGTCCCGCCTTCCTACGAGCTTCTATCGCAGCAAAGCGTTCTGTCTTAATTCTCTCTTGATTGGCTTTTCTTTCTCGGAAATTTTCGTTCAGTCTTTTTCTATCAGTAGCGTCAGCAGGGACACTACGTGTAGAAGTAGCCTTATCTGGTCTGAAGGTATGTGCCATCTTATTCTCCTATTGCTACATGCTGGCTGCTAGTGTTAGTCCATTACAAACAGCGTTCAATGGATCAGCAGCATGCCTGACTACATCAATTTCTATTGGCATATTTACAGCGTCCAGCGCTTGTTCAAATTTACCAATAAAGCCGCGCGGTAGAGAAGTTCCTCCCGCAATGACTAGAGGAACCTTGTCTTTAAACTTGGGCAGAGAAGGAGACCTCGCAAGGTCATATGCTATCTGCTCAAGAGTATATACAATCAAGTTACCATAGTAGACCGAAATCGCCTGATGGATCTGATTCGTTGGGTCCGGATCCAGTAAATCTAACTCCGGCGATTCTTTCTCTTGTTGTACGATGCTGTGTGTCATGTTGGTGGCTAGCGCCGCCTGTTGGTCAACCCAGTCTCCAGACTTGGCAGTACTAAATTGGACTACAGGATCACCAGCAGATAGAACAGCCACATTCATCATACCGGCGCCACAAGACATGGCGATTCCTGTCAGGCCGTCTTCAAGTAGTTCGGAATATGCTAGAGCCTCGGCTTCGTTCATAGGCTGAGCATCGTACCCCAAACCTTTGATAAAACTCCTTAGAATATCTTGGTGAAAGAGCTGATCAAATTCGGCATCAATCGGCTTACCTGGTACCGAGAAGATAAGTTTTTCGTTCTTTTCTCGAGGCTCTCCGACCAACCTACGTATAAGCTCTTTAATAATTGGCATGGCTTCACTTTCTTGTGGAGACAGAACCCCCCTATGCATAGGCCTACGAGTATTGACGTGCCTCTCGTTAGCCATTAAGAAAGCATCCTCACCCAGGACAAAGAAACTGCCGTCCTTCTCAATATAGGGTGCTTTTCTATCATCGAGCCCTTTCTGCATAAACTTCTTGTTAACAGGGCTCTTGGGAGTCAACTCAAGGAAACAATCCCTCAACTGTTTGAACTGGATCTTCCCATCGTTCTGGAATCTTCCTGACACAAGAAAGGAGGTACCAACATCTAACCCAATCCCTGTTGGGACATCTTTATCGGCCATAGTAAACTCCTTCTTAAAGTTCTTGTTTAACTCTTCACGTTGGCGCATATCGGAGGGAAGCAGTTCCTTCTGTGCGGGAACCTCCTTCTCCTCTTCCTCTACCGGTTCGGGCGGAGGAGTTCTTTTCTTTCTCTTCTTGGGACGACCATGGACAGGTAGAATCTTTTTACCCATGTCTCGTCTGGAGTCGTAACTTTCTTCTCCTTTTATAGGAGGACCGTCTAAGCGGGCCGCGTCGATAACTCTTTTACCACCAGGCCCTTTAGTGACAATTCCTTTTTGTTCTAATTCTTGAACCTTGGCCTCATCACGACGAGCCATTACTTCTGTCCTTTGAGCTCTCTTAGTTTCTTACGCTTTGCCCCTCCATCGTCTGTACTTTCCTTTTCTTTCCCTAAGGCCTCCCCATGGCTGACTTTCAAATCTTGGCCATCTTGGGAGAGGTCAAGAGAGACGTGTTTCATACTTGGACGATCGGGATCGTCCTGGGGCCTAACTGCAGGTCCAACGCCCGCAGGAAGATTGGACACTGCGTCAGTTACAGCATTAGTCACAGCATCTACAAGTTCCTGAGGGATCCCTATGGGCGTTGCCGAGGTTCCGAAAACTTTCTGAAGTTCAACTACCAACTTCAAAGTTTCCAATTGGCGCTCATCGGCCTCATGAAGTCGGTTCTCTCGAACCATTGCTACTAGTTCTTCCATATCTTCTTGTCGGCGCTTCTGGTCCTGCTTCATTTTAGTACGCCGTATTTGATCCGAAACTCCGGGCATATCAGCCCCCCTTCTCCAAAATATCACGTAGCCGAGCAGCGACGTCATTTTTTTCCACAGGCGATTCCACATGCTTCTCTCCGTTACCATTTTCAAGCACTACGATTTTTTCTTCCAGTACCTTCTTTTCTTGTAAGACCAAGGTTTCTCTCTTCTTAGCACCATGACCAAGGTCGTAAATCTTACTAGCCGCAAGCCAAGTAGCAAATCCCGTGCCTAGCATTGCAACGGACCACTTAAATAACTCAAGACCGGTAAGAGATACCCAGGCTAGGTATGCTTCGGGAGTCATATAATAGAACTCCCAACCTATACATAGCACAAAAGACAGGACGGCTGCCATCACATCCGACCCGTACTTAAAATCTCCTATTTTTTTCTTAATGGCTTGAGTAATGAATATAACTATGGGAACAACTCCCATGTTTCCCAAGCCTTCTATTAGATTCGTCTCCTCCACAGAGGCCCGACCTCCTTAGTAAATCCCACCGAGAACATCATTTCTTATTGTCTTTGCTTTCATAATGTCATGAATAATAACACTATGGTCCTTTACATACTCCAAAAAGTCATCGAAGTCCTTGAAGATGGCAGTGGTCTCTCCTATCAACCAAGTTGGAATCTGTTCTACAGGAAAATCAGTAACCAAATATACTGGCTTTCCTTCACGAAAACTCTCCCATGCCTCGGCCATGGTACCTGCCCCGTTCCGGGTGGCCTCGTCATAATACACCAACAAGGCATCCGCCAATTGAATACCAAACATATCTTTTCGAAATAGATGTTCTCTAACATTCTTTCGAACAGCGGTGAAATCTCTCTCCAGTTTCATCCTGGTGAGTTTAACCTGGATAGGATCATCACCCTCCTCTTCTAAGACCTCCAATCGAACAGGGTTAATGGCATCATGTCGTTGTTTTTCTAGTTGTTCAGTTATCCATTCCCTCCATTCTTTTCCAAGATCTTTCTTATACTCCATCCCACCGGATAAAAAAAACTTCATCCTCTTCTCCTTTAACATCTTCTGCAAGCATGGCATTATAAGTCTCGTTATCAATCCAGCCATCTTCAGTAAGAAATCCCCATTCTCGCCTTTTGCGAAAATGCATGAAAAAAGTCCAAGCGGGACCTTTCTCTAAATCAACCCAATGGAATTCTCCAGCGGTTCTAAATCTAGGGTTAAATTTTCCTCTCCAAATACTTGTACCATCTGGGAGATGTTCACGATATCCTACAGTTAGGGGTATCGAGATAAAATTCCACGGATGGTCGTGCGGCACATCATAGTCGCTGACCCAAAATTTATGGATGTACATTCCAAACCACTTACATCTAAAGATCACATAGCGTGTAAGATACAGTTCTCCAGGCTTACGATAGATATCTCGTTTAGTTAGCCAATTACGATCGTAATGTTGATCACCCATAGCTAGTGTCCTAATAATTCCTCAATAGCGGCATCAGCTTCGCGCCAGTTATAAACACGTCTAATTCTTCCTCGCTTCCTCTCAAGATAATGAGGATCGTCTGGAAGGTGCCGATTCCAGAGTTGGTCTGGAACTACTGTATTGATTTTATTCCGCTGAAGATTTCCAATTTGCATAACCTCGTCTTCTAACATTACATGGATCCGCATCAATTTACACAACTGTCCTTTGTCTTCAACGTGAAAAATATCATCGTATTTAAAGTCATGTTTATCTAACCAACTTCTTGTATCTTCTCTAATGATAGGGGCGGCCGTTCGAGCTGTAATAAAATAAACCTTGTACCCTTTATCTTTCAGAAGATGAGTTAACAACTCTATATCCGGTTCCTTCTTGGGAAGATCTCGGAAAAGGTGTAAATCTTCGTAAAGCAATTTGCGCATGCCCGGAGGCCGGTTGACAGAGGTTAGCCCAAACACTTCTTCTATCCTATAGGCTTTTGT
>SDBT01010848.1_pt1 | contig 14688 bp, 12 predicted proteins | sample 2277101 | NCBI WGS metagenome assembly SDBT01 (sample SAMN10404973, study PRJNA504765) | marine sediment metagenome | isolation source: marine sediment core GS10_PC15, 103 cmbsf | place: Arctic Ocean: Southern Knipovich Ridge | collected 2010
AACAGTACCGGCCTGAGAGAAGTGCTCTTTGAGCTCATCTTCAGTTGTTTTGAATGGCAGTGAGCCAACAAATAGATTTGTAGACATTGAAAATCCTTTTCTTGTCTAAAATTAATATTAGTGTATTCGTCGGGGCAATTAATTTAGACGGGAACCGTACTAGATTCAAGGACCTCTCAAATAGCTACAATAACATACTCGAAAAAATCAGCGTTGTAAAGGGTAAAAAAAGAGATTGTTATAAGGGTGCGGCAAACTGAGCCACTCCAGTAAGCACCAAACACCCAATGTTGAGGCGCAATAGTTGCACTCGGCCAATACGATTTAGTGTAGTTAGTTAGTAAACGCGACCGAGTTAACTTACAAAAAAGTATCTATAATTAATGTACAGAATAGTGTTTAAGTGTTTAAGCAATAATTTAAAAGCATAAGGGGATTGACACCTGTTGAATACTTTGGTAAACCAAGGGGTATCAATAAATGACAAAAGGGGAACAAATAATGGCAAAAAGTGCTAAAGCAGTAGATAAAGTATGGGGTCTGGCACGTATATCGCTCGGACTTACTTTTTTATGGGCATTTTTCGATAAGCTAATTGGACTAGGCTTCACAACTTGTCGAAACGTAGAAACAAGCGCAATTGAGACGATGTGCTCAAGTGCATGGTTAGAGGGTGGATCGCCAACCACAGGTTTTCTAGAATTCGGCACAAAAGGAACGTTTGCTGATTTCTTTCAAGGACTAGCAGGCAATTCGTTTGTAGATTGGATGTTCATGCTCGGACTTTTGGGTCTAGGTATTGGACTTACGTTTGGCATTGCCATGAAGATATCAGTTATAGGCGGTGTAGCACTTCTAGTACTTATGTGGCTAGCAGCACTATGGCCTGAACATCACCCGTTCTTAGACGAGCACCTAATCTATTCAGTAGTATTAGTTGGCCTACTTTTGGTTAATAACAAGCAAGCGCTAGGACTAGGGCGTTGGTGGAAAAAACAAGAGATAGTTAAAAACAATCCTTGGCTAATTTAGCCCAAATAACCACCTCACTCTTTAGAACCCCGTATTTATTGCGGGGTTCTTCTTTTTACATCTGTTGATAAATAATCATATTAAAATTACAATATACGCGCTCCTCTTTACTTGAGCTAAGGGAAAGAGAGCAGCATTGCTTGTTCGCGAAGCGAAGCGGCTTTTGCCGACAATGCGTTGAGAGAAAACCGTAGGTTGTCTCTCAAACATCAATGGGATGTAGCCAAGCGGTGAAACCCGTAAAGTAAATGTGAACTGTTTCACATTTATAGGGTTGCAAGGCCGGAGCGTTGTCTGAGTTTGAGCGTAAGCGAAAGGCGAAGACCGCGAGGCGGGGTCGACTGAATTTTCCGTCAGGAAAATTACAGGTGACAGGCACTGGATTTTGGTTAGAGCAAGTATAGGTTAGAATGCACAGTAGATATTGGGATGTAGCCAAGCGGTAAGGCACTGGGTTCTGGTCCCAGGATCGGGGGTTCAAATCCCTCCATCCCAGCCAAGATATCAGTATTTGAAAAACTAGTCCGTAGCTTGGCCGACAGCCTGAGCGATATTATCAAACCCATCGCGTTTTAATAGTTTTACTAAACCTCGGTTAATCTCACTTATTTGCTGCGGGCCTTGATAGATCATCCCGGTTATCATTTGAAGCAGGGAAGCCCCATGCAAAATTTTGTAATACGCATCTGCGGCAGTAAATATTCCTCCACAACCGATTAACGTAAACTCTTTACCGGCATTTTTACGGATATACGTAAGTTGTTTGTCCGCAAGTTCTTGAACTACCTTCCCGCTTAGACCTCCATTGCTTGGAAGATCATCGTCGATAATGTTCTTGTTGTCACGGATTTTTGTTAGGTTTGAGGTAACAAATCCATTAATTTTGTACTCTGAGGCCAAACCGATAATATCGTCGAGTTGTTTTGGTGACAAATCAGGAGACAATTTTATGTAATGAGGTTTATCTACTTTTACTTTGGCCAGTGCTTTTAGTAAACTGTTCAGACTTTTTCTGTCTGTAAATGGCTGACCGCCGAAAGTGTTAGGACAAGAGATATTAATTGTCACATAGTCACCAACATTTTTCATCAAGGTGTAGGCCTTGATGTAGTCACTTACTCCTGCCTCCGTGCTGGCAGTTTTTAGACTGTTTGTTTTAGCAATACTCACTCCAATGGGGGTATTAGATTCGATATTCTTAAGTTTATTGGCTATAGCTTTAGCTCCGTCGTTCTTTAAACCATAATAGACAACCAATGATTTTGATTTAGGCAGCCGCCATAGCCGTGGCTTGTCATTGCCGGCACAGGCTTCTCCAGTGATTGAACCAATCTCTTCGAAACCAAACCCAATCAACTGAGTTAGAGCTACGATTTGAGCATTCTTATCAAACCCTGCTGCCAGACCAACTGGGTTTTGATAGCTTACGCCGTCAACTGTTTGGTTAAGTGCTGTATGGTGGTAGCCGAATGCTGGTTTGATCATCTTATTTATAATTGGTGTGTGCGAAGATTTCTGACCAATTAAAATGATTTTATCGTGAACTTCCTCGGGATCTATGCGAAAAAGAAGAGGCTTAAAGAGTTTGGTATACAACATATGCTCCACACCATTTCTAGTTGCAATGACTCTGTCATAAATCATAGGGCAAGTATATTCTCACTAGTCGTGGCTATCAATGTACAAATATGTAGAGATTATCTAACTGAACTTCAATTTTCATCTCAAACGTCTCGATACCTTCCATACTGCCATGCCTCGATTTAGTTCAATGTATCAAATTCATCAAAAAATTCTTAACCAGACGCTGTAAGTTGAAACCACTTTGAGGTCCCAAGCAAAGCAACTTCAATTCCCACTAGTGCTCGTGCTAAAATATGCAACAGTTAATACATAAAAACAAACTACTGAAAAACAGTATGAATGGAGGGGTATGTCAAAGGAAGAGCATGTAATAGATGTTTCGGGTCTTGTTAAGGAGTTCAGACAGTTCCGAGCGCTCGACGAGCTAAATCTTAACGTACAAAAAGGTGAAATTCATGGATTCCTAGGGCCAAACGGTTCGGGCAAATCGACAACTATTAGAGTTTTGTTAGGACTTCTTAAAAAAACTAGTGGCGAGGCGTCACTCCTTGGCGAAGACCCTTGGAAAAAATCGACTCAGCTGCACAAACGACTTGCCTATGTACCTGGTGACGTCAACCTATGGCCAAACCTTAGTGGCGGCGAGATTATCGATTTACTTGGCGACCTGAGGGGCGGATTGGACGAAAAGCTCCGAGCTGAGCTTCTCGAAAACTTTGATTTAGATGCTACGAAGAAATTCAGAACTTACTCTAAGGGCAACAGACAAAAAGTTGCTCTAGTGGCGGCTTTGGCGTCTGACGTTGAGTTATATGTGCTCGACGAACCGACTTCGGGGCTTGACCCGCTCATGGAAGCGGTGTTCCAAGACTACGCGCGCAACCTCAGAAAGCAGGGTAAAACTGTACTGCTTTCGAGCCATATCTTAGCCGAGGTTGAAGCTTTATGTGACAGAGTGACAATTATCCGCGAAGGCCGAACGGTAGAAACTGGCAGATTGAGCGATATCCAAAAACTACAAAGAACGAATTTCGAAGTAGAGACCAATAAATCTTCTAAAGGCATTTCACAACTTGAAGGTGTCCATGGTTACCGAGAAAAAGGTAAAAAGGCATCGTTCGAAGTAGAGCCTAAGCATTTAAACGAAGTGGTGAAACAACTCTCCAGTCTTGAACTGGCTCATATTACAAGCCACCCACCGCGGCTCGAGGAGCTTTTCTTAAAGCACTACGATAAAAAATCAGAGGATAAATAATGAAATTTTTTGTCGGCACGAAGCGTTTAGTACGCTTGAATCTTAGACGCGACCGTATTTCTGTGCCAGTAACACTTTTGCTAGCGATAGGTATGACAGCTGGAAGTGCTCCAGCACTAGTTACAGCTTACCCTGACTATGCGTTGCAGCTAACGTATGTTGCTTCGTCTGTAACGAGCGCCGTTGGCAGGCTGTTCCAAGGCACGATTCAAGGTGTGAGTCTGGGCTCAATTCTCGTGGCGGAGACATTCATATTTACTGCAGTGATTCTAGCGATAATGAGTATCTTCATTGTTTCAAGACACACAAGACACAACGAAGAAACAGGTGCAGGAGAGCTGATTGGTTCTACTATTGTTAGCAGGAGTTCACCGCTTACGTCGGCGCTGTTTGTGGCCATAGGCGCAAATGCAGTCGCGGGCATATTGATTTTCTTGGTACTAATGGGGATACCAGAACTCGACAAAGTCGGGTCAGCGTATTTCGCGGCGGCGTTGGCAATGGTAGGAATTTTCTTTGCAGGAGTTTCGGCTATAACGGTGCAGCTGAGCGATTACCGCAGAGGAGCAAATATGATGGCGCTATCTGCGCTGGCTTTGTCTTTTATAGTTCGCGGTGTCGGGGATGTCATGGGTACTATTAACGCCGATGGGCTTGGGGTAACGTCTAGTTGGGCTTCTTGGCTTTCACCACTAGGCTGGGCTAACCGAGTACTTCCGTACTACGATAATAATCCACTTCCACTACTGCTACTACTGCTAGGTTTTATGGTGATGGTAGCAGCAGGATATTTCATTCGTAACAGACGAGACATCGGGTCGAGTATATTTGAATCAAAGCCCGGACCGGCACGAGCCAAAGCCAGCTTCCTACGAACAGGTGGCCTAGCCAGGAGACTTCAACGAGCAAACTTAATTGCTTGGGGTATTGGGGCAGCGCTAATGGGCACAATGATGGGTGCAATGGTGAACGATTTTCGTTCAGCTTTCGAAGATAACGAAGTTTTTCAAGATTTTTTCGCGGCAGGTGAATCCACAGCGAGTTTTGGTGAAATTATGATATCTGCAATGTTCCCGCTAATCGGTGCCATGATTGCTGGTTACACAGTCTCGGCGCTGTCAAAGATGCAGGACGAAGAAGGCTCTGGACGGCTAGAGTTTCTGGTCTCCACGACTCTAAGTCGTACTCGGTGGTTGTTTACTCATGTCAAAACGATTGTCGCAGGTGTGTTGATTATACTTGGTTTACTTGGTGTTTCGGGTGCTATTGGCTATACGCTTGCAACCGAGGAGCTCGAAGTTGGATTTGGTGATGTTGTACTCGCAGGCCTATCGAGCCTGCCAGCGACGCTGTTGTTTGCAGCAATTATCCTGCTGGTTTTTGCAGTGTATGGCCGATTTGTGAAGACATTCGCATGGGCTTTTTACGGCTACTGTGTATTGATAGCACAGTTCGCAACTATTTTTACCTGGCCCTCGTGGACGACGAATCTCTCACCCTTTACCCACACCCCCGCGATACCGGCGGCGAATATTAACATTGCACCGCTTGTGGTGCTGAGCGCGCTTGCGATTGCCCTAGGCGCTTTAGCGGTAGCGTTGTTCAACAGAAGAAACCTGCAGCTTAAATAGCGCCACGCATTGCGCAGTTCGAGAATTATTATTTTGGGTTACTGTTTAGTGTAGCGCTAGTAATTGTTTAGAATCGAAGGGTTGTAAGCTATTTCTTTTTTCGTTTGCTACGGTCGAGTTCGCGCTTTCGGAGGCGAAGAGACTTAGGTGTTACTTCTAGGAGTTCGTCGTCTTCTAAAAAATCTATTGATTGCTCCAGGCTAAATACTGTAGCTGGAGTGAGCTGGACTGTTCCGTCGCTACTCGTGCTGCGCATATTGGTCAGGTGTTTTTCTTTGGCGACGTTTATGTCCATGTCACCGCCGCGGGAGTTGAGGCCAACAATCTGGCCGCCATAGACTTTTGTGCCAGGACTAACAAATACTATTCCACGCGACTCGGCGTTTTGGAGAGAATAAGCAGTCGCTGAACCAGCTTCCCAGGCGACCAACGCACCGTTTCGATGCTGATCAATGGCGCCACTTAGGTCTTTGTAGCCAGACATTATGCTACTGATGATAATCGTACCCTTAGTTGCGGCCACTAGAAGGCTTCTCGTTCCGAGTAGTGCGCGGGTTGGCATTTCATATATGAGCTGTGTTGATCCATCGTCTTGTTGATGCTGGCTTTGCAAGCTAGCTTGTCGTTTGCCGAATTCCGCCTGTACGGCTCCAGTATATTCAGTGGGCACTTCGACAGTGACTTCTTCGAACGGCTCGAGAGTTTTGCCGCCACTCTCGGTAGTGACTACTTGTGGGCGGCCAACTTCGAACTCATAACCTTCACGGCGCATGGTTTCTATAAGTACGCTTAGGTGTAGTTCGCCTCGTCCGCGGACGACAAATCCTATACCGTCGGGCTCAACTTCTAAGCCTATGTTTGTTTCTAGCTCTTGGTCTAGACGCCCGCTTATTTGCCTGGAAGTAGTGAATTTTCCCTCTGTACCTTTGACAGGGGAAGTGTTTGGTCCAAGATAAATGCTCAGAGTAGGTGGTTCGAGCTCTATTTCGGGCAGAGCCTCAGGGTGCTCGACATCTGTAATGGTCTGGCCAATCTTTACAGAATCCAACCCAGTAATGGCAACAATGTCGCCAGCCTCGGCTGAATCGATTTCGGTTCGGGCTAGTCCTTTGTAGGAATAGAGCCCATCTATTTTGCCCGGTACTGGTTGATTCGAAGAATCTACTACTGCTACAGCCTGAGTTTTCCTAAAAGAGCCGCGTGTAATGCGCCCGATGGCGTATTTACCCTTAAAACTGTCCCAGTCTAGTGCTGTGACTAACAGCTGGTCACCGTCGCCCTCAGCTACCTGAGGCTTAGGAATACTTTCGATAATAGCTTCGAATACTGGTGTTAAATCGGCGTCGTCCCCGGGGTTGCTGGGAATGTCTTTCCAGGATTTCCCCTCGCGGCCAATAGCATAGAGTACAGGATAGTGGAGTTGATCTTCATTTTGTGCCAATTCCAAGAATAAATCACCAATTTCGTGTTCGACTTTTTTTGTGTCCGCGCCTGGCTTATCTATCTTATTAATGACAACAATTGGCTTTAGGTTTGCGGCGAATGCTTTTTTGAGGACAAATTTGGTTTGAGGCATGGTGCCTTCCTGAGCGTCGACTACCAGCAGACAGCCGTCGGCCATGTTTAGGGTTCGTTCTACTTCGCCACCGAAATCGGCATGACCAGGGGTGTCGACTATATTTATGCGGTAATCTTTGTAATCGACAGCGGTTATTTTAGCTGTGATTGTAATACCACGTTCTTTTTCCTGGTCGCCGCTGTCCATGATTAGTTCCTGGGTCATTTCGCTCTGGTGTTGCTCGAAAGTTTGAGTTTGCTTTAAAAGACCGTCGACAAGTGTAGTTTTGCCGTGGTCAACATGGGCGATAATTGCGATATTGCGGATTTCTTTTTGCACGTCGAAAGAGTATACACTAGTGTTAGCAGTAGTACCAGGCAATCTAATAATGCTCTTGTCGAATCATAATACTTGTGTTAAAGTATTCTCACTGTTTTTTTCTTGAATCCAAATTGTTAAAGCGAACAATACTTTGAGTTTCCCGGGAAGAGCAAACCAAAGTATTAAGTAACTTTTAAAGAGGCATATTTTTTATGTACAACAATCATACGTCTGCGCGCTCAAAGCGCAGAACATCTTCATCTACTAGTCGCAACAGGTCGCAACACAACAGGGGCAACAGAAGTGGCAGCAGGAGAAGCTATAACAACAAACCAAAGCGTCGTGGTCAGTATATTAACCCGGAGAAGTTCGTGAAGGCTGCTAAGCCAATCGAACAGCTTACCTATACCCCAAAATACAGCTTTGAAGACTTCAAGATAAACGATCTTTTGAAGCGAAACCTGCGTAGCCGCGAGTACGTAAAACCCACTCAGGTGCAAGATGAAGCAATACCGCTTGGTCTTGAGGGTCACGACGTAATAGGTATTGCGAACACTGGTACCGGCAAAACTGCAGCATTCTTACTGCCACTTTTGAATAATCTGCTAGCCAACCAAGGACAAAAAGCTCTAATCCTTGCACCTACCAGAGAGCTAGCGCTGCAAATATCTCAAGAATCGCGTGCTTTTTCGCGCGGTGGCAAGCTTTACGACACACTACTTATTGGTGGAGTATCAATTCGACCACAACTACGTGAGTTGCACAGAAACCCACAGATTATCATCGGTACGCCGGGGCGCATTAAAGACCACCTAGAGCGTGGTTCGCTAAGACTGGATTCGGTTTCTACAATAGTGCTAGACGAAGTAGACCGCATGTTAGACATGGGATTCATTAAGGATATCCGTCACATCCTGGGCAAACTACCCCAGAAACGACAATCATTCTTCTTCTCGGCAACACTTAGCCCGACTATCGATAGTCTGATTAGAACATTCACACATTCACCTGTGACTGTTATGGCTAAAACCGCCGAAACGAGCGATAACGTTGAACAATCTGTCGTTCGTTACAACGAAAAAACCGACAAGATAAACAAACTCCATGATTTGCTTATTGTTGAACAGGTAGAGAAGACACTAGTTTTTTGCGAGACTAAACACGGGTCAGACAGACTCAGCAAAGAGTTGATTAGCCGTGGCTTTACCTCGGACGCTATGCACGGCAATAAATCCCAAGGTCAACGACAAAGAGCACTTGGCAAGTTCCGTGCTGGCGACGTTGAAATACTAGTAGCTACGGATGTGGCAGCGCGCGGAATAGATGTAGACGGAATTACCCACGTTGTTAACTACGATATCCCGCATACCTATGACGATTACACTCACCGCATTGGCCGAACAGGTCGCGGAAACAACATTGGTTACGCTGTAACGTTTGTTACCGCCTAAACCGTCAATCGACAACGCAAAAATAGCGATCGTTTGGGATATTTGCGCGGTAACATTCTAAGACGAAGAAGCGCATCTACGAGGACAGTAATTCCATCCCAGCCAGGTTAAACGATTAAGCTGTATAATAATCTGAAGATGGAAAACTCAGACGAAGCCCCTGAAACCAAACAACCACAAATTGAGGAAGAACCTAAAACTAAGTTGTGGTGGCAAAACCAGTGGAATAAGCGCTGGGTCAAATGGACCACACTGGCAATCGGCGTATTAATCGTTGTTTTTGGAGTAGCGATTATTAGCTCTTCGAAAGAGGCCGACCAAACAGACTTTTTCAGTAGTAGTGAAGAGCAAAACAGTTCTGATTCTCAGGCCGTGCGCGACGGCAAGCGTCTGACAAACAATCAATGCGAGGGCGAAGGAGTACCCTACAAATTATCTGAGTCGCCGATGAAACCGGATGAATTTTCGACAATAGTCCCATACGGTCTGATGGTTGGCGCCCACGTAACTCCTATTGACCACCAATATTTTAACCCTATAAGTTACGAGTCTGGGATTGATGCATACGAAGTTAGAGCGATGGCCGATTCTAACATTGTAGAAATAACCCGACGGCCTCGGCCGTTTGGTCAGGAATACCGAATGGTCTTTACTATTTCATGTACTTTTATTTATTACTACGATTTAGTGACTAGCATAACCCCAGATATTCAGCAGGCCTGGGACGACGCTAAAGCAAGCAGAGAATCGCTTAAGATTCCCGTAAAAGCTGGGCAACTCATTGGGCGAATAGGCGGTCAAACTCTTGATTTTGCTGTTTGGGACACCACTAAACCCCTAAGTGGGTTTGTTGTACCCGAACACTACCAGTCAGAGCCGTGGAAACAATTCACTGCCGACCCGCTAGATTACTACACGGACGAACTAAAAGAATTTATTCTGACGCGCTACGAGCGGTCAGCTCCACCCATCAGTGGCAAGATCGACTACGACATTGACGGACGCCTAATCGGTAATTGGTTCTTGGAAGGTTCCGACGGCTACGCGGGAGCCAACACAACAGTCGACGGTAGTTACTGGTCAACGCATTTGTCATTTTCCCCCGACCACTACGTACCGGAATGGTTTGTAATATCTATTGGCGATTACAAACTAGAACCGGGAATGGACCCGGGTTCACAGTTTATGTCGGAAAAGAATTCCCCTAACCCAAAGGACGTGTCGGTAGAAACAGGTTTAGTAAAGTACGACCTCACACGTTGGAACTACTATGACGAGTCTGGAGAATTGTGGGAGAGAAGCAGCGTAGTCAAGGGTTTAAACATCATAACTAATACACAGGAAAACATGCGGGCTTGCGCCTTGGTACAAATGGTTAAAACTAGAAAGCTCAATTTCGAAGTGTTCAAAGGCCAAAAGTGCACTACTGTAACCAATTTCTCTGCTGCTGTTAAAGTTTATACCCGGTAGGCGCTATCTCTGTAAGCGAGACTCTTAGTCGCGAATTTTCCCCTAAGGCATTTCTATAATCAAAATTACAGCTTTTTCCTGGCAGAATTCGAAGAATTCTTTGTTTTCTTTGACTTGGGCGCGTACGAACACGCGGTAGTTTAGCTTGCGGAAATATATATAAACAGCCATGCCGCCGGCTACGCTCAAAGCTCCAAAGACCCAGCCCGTTAACAGGTAAACAGGTACTCCTAAGATGACGATTAGTATTGATACGCCTTCAGCTGCCCTCTGTGCTCGGCGGTAACTATCGGAAAGTTTAGACTCTACTTCATTGCGGTAAATATCTGGGTTCACTCTGAATTTGAGTTTGCCACTGGCTTTTCCCTCTAGAAATTCTTCGTGTGTAAGCATATAGACTCAATTATACATTTATCGAGGTAGCTGACAGAAAATCTTAAAGATAGTGGTATTATTGGCCCATGACAACAGTAGCCTACGAGATAGCAGAACACGAATTACCACCAGTTCACGATAGTATCGAGTTTGCTGCAAGTGTAGCTGTCGAGAATGCTGTAGAATTTGGCGAACGAACTAGAGAGCGAATGGAGCGTATTGGTGAGTTTGTCGGTTCAGTTGCGGCTGAAGCTTCTACAGGTGTAAATAAATTACTAAGCCAAGCCTCGATTAAATTTTTTACGAAAATCGGCAACCCAGGGGTGACCTTTATGACTAAATACACTGTTGAACAACGTGGAATGATTATTTCTTCGGCGGAAGCCTACAACTCTTACAGACTGTCGCTGCGCTAGCTTATAAGTTTGAGCCGCCCTTACCTTCGACTTGGAAGATTACGTTTTGTAGCCTTGCTGCATCTTCCTGCGTCCAGCCGTCGGGTGGGACAACAGAGCTCCAGGCTAAGACTAGCGTATTGCGGTAGTTGTGCCCAAAACCGTCTGGGGCCTCGCCAGCTACAACTTGGTCTATAGATACTTGGAAAAATGTAACGAAAGGAATCCAAAGAATATCTTCGATTACACCTTTTCCAGCTTCTTCTCTAATCCAGTCGGGTTCATGAAGTATTAAATCGGGGCTCCACCACACAACGCCGTCTGATGGGTGTTGCTGGAAGAACACTCTTGGGAGCTGAGTTTTAGAAATGTTATCCAGGATATCTTCTTTGTCGGCACCAAACACTGCAATCTTGCCACCGTCAACGACAGGTCGCACTTCAGGTGAGCCTTCGTCGCGGTTGTCTGTAAGTTTGCGCCATGGCTGCGAAAAGCTGGGTGTACCCATAAACAATGCGCCGTCAGTTCTAGCTGCGAGGTCTGAAGCACTAGCAAATGGAGACTGTGCTCCATAAGACCCAAGGCTTAACCCATGGATTATCAATTTTGGTCGTTCGTTCACAGGTAACTTCACCCATTCTTCATAAACTGCTTCAAACAGGGCAATCCCACCCTCCTGTGCACGAGATTTGTCTACTAAAGTCGCTATCCAGCTTGGCAAGTAAGAATACTGCATAGCTACTGTCGCAATGTCGCCGTTGTACATATGTTCGATAGCGCGTATCGAGTTTGGTTCTATCCAGCCTGTGCCTGTAGGAGTAACAACTAGCAACACGTCTCGGTCCATGGCATTGGTGCGCCGGATTTCGTCTATTACTAATTGCGCACGTTCCTTAAGGTCGTCTGCCGAGTCGACTCCTGAATATATTCGAATAGGCACTTTTGCGGGAGCGGCGCTAAATTGCTCCATCTCTTCCACTGTAGAGGTGTTTGCCACGAATTTCTTTCCCTGGAAACCAAGTGTGCTCCACGGGATAAGCGACTCGCTACTTCCAGAATGTTCTGGCCATGGTGGTACTTCGTACCCTTCGGGGTCGCTTTCGTTTTTGTTGCTGTAGATGTTGTCTGCAATAGCCAACGACCCGTCTATCAAGAATCCGTTGAATACCCAAACAGTTATCAAGCTTGCGAAGATTAACCCCAGAGCAATCCCAACTCGTTTCGGTACCCATTTATCGAACAATCTTTGTAAGGAATTAAACAATCTCCTTACTAATTTCCCAACACCTACAAACAACAGGGCAAAAATCACCGAAGACGCGAGCATCAGCAGCAGTAGGTAATTTGGCTGGTGTTCAAAACCTCCCAAGTTTCGGATAGTTGTCTGCCAATCTGCGTACAGAACTAAAAAGACCACCAAAAGCACCGCACTAATCGGGGGAAACAGAGTCCAGGCTATATGCTTGGTGTTGTTAGAGAAATCGTATTCAAACAAACCTCGAAAGGACCAGCTAATAAACACACCCAGGCCGTAGCCAAGAGCAAAAGCTATTCCACCAACCAAACCCTGAACCAACCAAGCGCGCGGCATAAGCGAAGGTGTCAGCGAGAGCAGGTACATTATGGTTCCAACAACCGTACCAAAATAGTTAAGATTAAACTTCAAGATCCATTTATGGAAAACGTTATAATACGCGCCTATTTTCAGTTCTGTCATTGCTTGCCCCAAATACTTGAATACATTATATCAGTCCAAGCAAATTTTACTTTCTTGTAAGAACCCACCTTGCTTTTTGGAGGCGAAGTGACCCTAGCTACCACTAGTAGTTTGTCGTTTAATAACATCCATCATTTATTTACAGACTAAATTTTAAGCCTGCGCTGCGAGGAGCCGCGGTAGAAGAAGTATTAATTTGACGCAAGTTATATAATGGTAAGTGTAAATAATCATGCAAAACAAAAAATGACCACAAAACCAACACATATCGACACAGCTATCTTTGACGTTCAAGGTGTTCGTGCCGGAAGCCACGACGGTGCCGCCATGGAAATAGACAACCATGTTGCGTTGGAATCACCCAACCCTGAACAAAATCCAGAGCCCCATTCGGTAGAGACCAAGCTTGGCACAGCAGCAATAGGGGAATTGGTTCTAAGACCATCGTTGACGACTCTAGCAAGAAAAGCAATTTTGGCAGCTCGTCTGCAATAAGCAAAGAAGATACCGCAAACAACTTGAACAATCGTAATTTCGCTTTTTGAAAACACCTCTCGTGGTAGAATAAACTAATGAACGAGACGGTGTTACTGGCTGTAATAACTTTGCAAACGATTGGTTTGTTTGTGCTAATCTTTATGCTTCTTCGGAAGAAGGACAACAGCGAATCTAACAGTATGTTTAAAGCCGACCTCGACAACCTAAGCAAAAGCATGACCGACCTTAGGGAAGGTCTTAGCGACAAGCTCTCAGACAAACTCGATCGCAACCAAAAGCTGATGTTCGACAACATTCACAAACAATTTTCCGAAAGCCAGAAGATTGTGGCCAATGTCAGTAAGGATTTGTCAGAACTCAAAGAATCGAACAAACAGGTGGTTAGCGTAACCGACGAGTTAAAGACCCTGCAGAACATCCTGCAAAACCCGAAACAGCGCGGGGTAGTGGGCGAGTATATGCTCGAAACAGTGCTAGGCAACATTATGCCGCCGGACGGCTATCAGATGCAGTATCGGTTCAAGAACGGCGATATCGTCGATGCTGTAGTGTTTTTGGATAAGAAAAAGATATTGCCTATCGACTCTAAATTTTCACTAGAAAATTACAATCGGCTCGTCGAAGTAAAAGACAAAGTCACCAGGGAAAAACTTGTCAAAACATTCAAGCTCGATCTAAAGAACCGGATAGATGAAACAGCCAAATACGTCCGCCCAGACGAAAACACCCTAGATTATGCCTTCATGTTTATACCTAGCGAAGCCATTTACTACGATCTGTTAGCTAACAAGATTGGCCAGACCGGTACTAGCGCCCGCGACCTGCTGGAATATGCATTTATCGACAAAAAGGTAATTATCGTTAGCCCAACCACCTTTTCAGCCTATCTACAGACGGTTATGCATGGTCTTAGGAGTTTGCAAATAGAAGAGCGCGCCAAAGAGATAGAGAAGCGGGTTGGCATGCTAGGCCGGCACCTAGGCAGCTACGAGCAGTTTATGCATAAACTTGGAAATGCTCTTTCGACTACGGTGAACCATTACAACACAGCACATAAAGAGCTTGGGAAGATAGACAAAGACGTAGTTAAGATAGCTGACACGACGCCCTCTATTGAGCCGTTACTTGTTGACAGGCCTTCAACAGACGAATAAACATGGTTATATAATTAATTATATAACTTTACGAAATAACAGAGGGAAATGTAAGCAACATGTATAGTAACATGGTTATATAACTAATTTTTCGGGAAAGTCTGTCCGCATGGTTGCGGAAACAAACTAGCACTGTTTCGGCAGTGCATGCCATCGTCTTTTTTGACAGCAAAAAAGACATAAAAACTGCCTCCACGGACGAAAGCACCACTAAGAAATAACCAAACTACACTGGAGCTCGGGGAAC
>SDBT01010849.1_pt1 | contig 14688 bp, 25 predicted proteins | sample 2277101 | NCBI WGS metagenome assembly SDBT01 (sample SAMN10404973, study PRJNA504765) | marine sediment metagenome | isolation source: marine sediment core GS10_PC15, 103 cmbsf | place: Arctic Ocean: Southern Knipovich Ridge | collected 2010
AGATGATGGATGTAGTATTTTCTGTCGCAAGTTTTGGGATAGACAGGGGAACTGCTATTAAAAAACTGCTGACTGAAAGGTATGTAAATCGTTCCATAACCGATAATGATTTGCGATGGGCCATTGACAAGATAAACAATCCATATCCTATAGATATGATTCCCGACATTGAAGCGGCGATGGAGGCTAATGCCAATGCTGTAGGGAAAGTGCTTAAAGGAAACTTGTTCGATAGGATTATCAATATCGACACGGAAAAGGAAAAAGAACAAGTCCGTCAACTGAATCAGGATTTAATGTTTTGGATTGATGCGAAACTTAAGGAAGATAAGAAACCAACTAATAGAGAGATATATCAGGAATCTGCATGGCTAAGGGGGCAACAGGGAGATGATGTGTTGCCAGAAGAAAAACAAGAGGATGTTTCGGATTTATCTGATGCCGAGTTATTAAAGAGGATAACAAGTGCCGACTAAACTTGATTATATAAATGAACTTGAACGCAGGCATGGTTCTTCTGTAGAGATAGATGAACTGACTAAAAGATATACCGACCAGCCGGACTTGTATCAGAGAGTACCAGACCCTAATGCTACGGCTGCCGATGTCTTTGACAGGTCTGTTGATTTAGAACTTCCACTGACTGATGTCGAACAAAACTACCAATCGTTCGTAGCCGCGCCGGAAGAAAGTAAATTAAGACAATTATTCGATAGGTATATTAAAGACCCTATATCTGCTAAAACTGGGTTTTTTCAGGATGATATTAGTTTTAGACGAACGGGTGTGCCTGACGGATTGAGGTTTGACAGGTTGTCGGAATTAAAAACAGAATTACCCGCTGCGGCCCTGCATATAGTTTCTGAACGAATAAGCGGTTTAAGTTTGTCTGCGTTTGATATTCTTGCACAGGAATTTGACAGATATGTTCTTGACAGTGATACCCCTGTAACCACTTTATCTGGTTTGGTAGAGAAAATAACTAAATTGGAAGCTAAGGGTAAAACTCGACAGGCTGCGGAAATGACAGGTGCATTGTTTAAGTTTATGGGTGGACTAAAAACTGCCAGAAAGATTATCGGGCCTGCTATTAACCGCTTACCCGTTAGGCAAGCTCTAAAGTATATGTTTGCCGGTGGAGTTGAGTTTGGTACAGTTACTCTTGCCGAAGAAATATCCCAGATGATTACAATGGGTAATGAGATAGAATGGGAAAAGATTCATAAAAGCGCAGGATGGGGTACAGTTTTCGGTGGTGTTCAGGCTGTTGCCGGCAAAATAGCACAGTTCAAAGACGTAAAAGAGGCTAAGGTTTTTGAGCCTCGTCTTGCAAAGATACCTGACAAGTTGCTTCGCCGTGTAGTTGAGGCTGGACAGGCTAAAGCTGAGGGTATGTCTCGTGGTGCGTGGATGAAAGTCTATGGAAAAGATATGGAGGAATTTACTCGCCAATTACAGGTTATTGCTGAAACTCCGCTATTGGGCGCAGAGCCTACCGTAGCACCCACCACTGTAGCACCTACGCCTGAGGCCGCACAACGCGCGCCAGTGGCCAAACCCCCTGTCAAGGCAGGAATAGTACCCCCTAAACCAACTGGGGCGATAGAGCCAGTCACAACAAGACCTTCTGTGGATTTAGCAAAAGACGATTTGTTTCCTGCTGCTGTAGTAGGAACACCTGAGTCGGAGGCCAATAAAGCATTTTTACAATTAAAAGAAACCGTAGAATTACAAGGCAAATTAGGAGATGTGGTTGATGAAGCTCTCGTAAAAGGCGAAAAAGTAATACGGGCAGACTTAGAAAAACAGTTAGACGGAATCTTCCCGCCAAAACCTAAACCACCTGTTTCTGCCCCAGTCATAACGACCAAGCCAACAGAAGGTCCACCACCTACTGTTAAACAAAGAAATGCCGGATTCGCCACTTTACCTCCGGTTAGTGTAGTAGATGAAATAGCCGCTGCGAATCCTAATATAGATGTACCGTTCTCCCAGAAAGATTTAGGAATATTACAAGACTCTATCTTAACCCCGGTCAATCAGGCCAGAAACACTAAGAACCAAGACATCATCGAAGCTGCTGAAACTATGGCAATAACCGGTATGGATATGAATAATGACATACAGGCACAGTTGCACGGCGACCAAGTTGCGTTCAAGAAATTACCTAAAGAGTTTAAGGCCGATAACGGTGCTAAATTCTTCGAGTTGATGGACAAACATTTCTCGCCAGAAGAAATAGATACCGCCAAAGATGTCCCTGACGAAGTTAAGCCTATCTTAAAACATTTCAAACTACAGGACGAAGCGGCAAGACAGGAAGTAATAGCTCAAAAGAGAGAACTTAATGCCAAATTTAACGAAAAGAAAACCTTAACCGAATTACAGATAATGGCTAAGGCCGAGGGTATTCCTGTAAAGAAAAAAGGTAAACCTAAAAAGGTCGGCAGGAGAACCGTTCAGCAGGACATTAACAGAACCAGAGCAGAACTAGCTAAAGACCTTGCCAAGACCCAAGTACCCGACGACTGGGGCAAGCAATGGAGTCATATCCAGCATATATTCTTTGGACAGTACCAGTTGTTCTACGAAGAGGTCGGAGAAAAAGGCCCGATAAGACATTTCATCGGCAGGGCAGAGACTCGCGCTGAGGCGTATGAGCAGTTACTTACTTGGAAAAAGGCCCGTAAAACTGAGGGGTTCAAGGATTTTGACACTGTTAAGTTATCGGCTACACCTGAACTGAATATACCCTTAGATGTTCTAAGATTATCGAGGGCACAGTACGGGGCATTGAGGTCTCAACTTGAAAGAGCAGCTGAAATAAATTCAGAAGAAATATCGGATGCGCTCAAAGGTGTAATAGGGTTAAAGTCAACCAAGCAAAAGTGGTGGGGTGCTCTTTTGAAACGAAGAGGGAAGAAAGGATTTTCTAAGGACTTTTGGAAAGTATGGCAGGCCCAGACAACGCAATTCCAAAGATGGAAACATCTTACCCAAATGAATAAAGAAGTTGAACCTCTCATTGAAAAGGTCAGGGCTCAGGGCTTGACTAACTGGGCCAATTTTCTTGAAGATACGAAGGATTTTGTCTGGGGCAGGAAAAGAACGGTAGCAAGCAAAGCGTTAGACCAGTACCTTGAACGGCTTCCAGTAGTTGGTGATTACGTCAAACCTTTTGCTTTAGAGCGATGGGCTAATAATATCAAGGCGTTCCAATACTGGACAAAACTACAGACAGGAAGATTTTATGTCCTTAACTCACTTCAACCTCTACAAACCTTATGGCCGGTGGTAGGTACAAAAGGAACTTTCAGGGGTTATCAGTTATATTATTCCAAAGAAGGTCAGGAGTTATTAAAACGACACAAGGTCTTTGGTGTAGCAGGTAAACTACACGAAACTGTTGCCGCAAGGGGAAGGAAGTTTGAAAGGTTTTTGCCTGCCGGTGCTTCTGAAATTCGTAATCAGGGTGTAGCGTTCCTGTCCCTCTATGATTTTGCAAGAAAAAGATTGCAGTACAGCGATGCCTCTGCTGCTCATTATGGCCAGATGAGAGGACAGTTATTTACTCAATTTGCTTATACTGCTGCTGATGTACCGAAGGCTTTTCGTGGGCCGGTTGGTGGTACGATATTCCAGTTTAAGAGATTCCAAATCAAAAACCTCGAACTATTCTCTCGACTAATAAGAGAAGGTAATTACGGCGGAGCTGCCAGGTGGGTAACGGCACTTGGCATGATAGGCGGAGCGAAAGCCTTGACATTTGGATTAACAATAGCAGGTGGCGGGTATCTTACATTCAAAATATACAAAGCAATCAAGGAAGAATATGGCGAAGATGTAGCCAATACTATCGCCTTCGGATTACCTGCCTTAATAGGTATAGACATGAGTGGTTCTGTCGAACCATTCGATGTTCCTTATGGCAGGACTGTGCCTGAGAAGATAGGCAATACTGTTCTCGGCCCTACTGGTCAACAGATACTAAAATTAGTTACAAATATAGCAAGTGATGATGTGGCTAAAGATGTAGGTGTTGCGAGGCGGGCACTTGACACGATAGCCCAGACATCGCCTACTATTAAACAATTCCAATTCTTTATTAAGGCACTTGAAAGAGATACTTCTACGTTTGATGCCAAGCAAAGAAAGCAATACGAATTGGAAGTTGAGGATTTATGGAAGAAGGCTTTTGCTTTTAGACCGGTTAAGGAATCACAAGAGAGATTGTTCCTTGAAGCATTTTTTGCTGTTAAGAATGAATACGATGAAATAGCTGACAAGATTGCCGTGGACTTGGTTGAATTGAACGAACTATCGCAGTCATCTGACGGTTTTTCTGAAAACTATGGCAAGTGGTCTGACAAGAGCAAGAAAATAACAGAACGAATCCAGAAGAACCTTAAAAACTGGCAGGCAACTTATCCTGAATTTCCTATTACAAGTGAATCTATCCTGGCAAGAGTTAAGAACAAGACGGAAGCAAGGCAATTTACTCAAATTGAACGTGAATGGAAACGACTTGCCAAAAATCTTAGAGGTGCTTTTATTCAGGAGGTAAAACGCTAATGCTCCGTGGCCGCTACAGTCCGAAATCAGGTAAGAAAATAGGCGAATCCTCCAACTGGATTATCGAGGAGGCAAGCGCCGCCGACGTTACTGCCGGTCTTGCTAAGGTTGCCGGTGATTTAATCATAAGACATAAAACAAGTGGAACTAAAAAGGAGTTCGAACAATGAGATATGTAATTATATTTTTATTATTAGTGGGTATGGTTTTCGGCGAGTTTGTTCAAGACGACATAAAGCCGTGGGATACTAACACTTACGACATTGGTACGACTTCCCTGCGGTGGAAGGATGGGTGGTTTGCTGGGGCCATGACTGTATCCGGCCTGACCGCGACCGGCTCATTTTCAAACAGTGGGGCTGATACATGGACTGGAAGTGCTGCGAATTGGTCTAATTCTGCCAAAACCATAACTATCTTCCAGAACAACAATTCTGCTTTAATTTTCAGGGTTGCTGCGGCACAGCCTTATATTCATATTGACACAGTGTCTGGGTCTGAAAATATATCTTTTGGAAATATCGAAACAAACCCGGACTATAAATTTATTGGTACAGGAACACTATCAGTCGTGGGTCCGCTATCAGTAGGTGGGGCAGGTTTTACTGTTGACAGTTTAGGGAATATAACGGCAGTCGGTACAGTAGCTTTGGGTGGCAAATTAACCGCAGGAGCCGATGAGATTGAAGGTAGCGATTTTGACATTAACGGAGGTGACATAAGTGCCGTTAATGTTAGTGGGTCTTTAACATGGTCTGCCGCACAGAATTTTGCAACTGGAGAAACTATTATTGCTCTTGTTGATATAAACAGTGGGACAGTTGACGGCATTACTTCTCTGACAGTAGCCAATGATGTTGACATTGGCAATTTCAATTTAACAGCAAACGGACTTATAGTTGGTGATAATGAACACATTGAGATAGGAGTAGGTGGTGTACTTGGTGGAGCTTTGGGTTCTGACAGCAGGTTGTACTCCGACGGGACAAATACCATATTGGAAATCGAAAGTCCTACAGGTACTACTTCCGACAACACAAACCCACAGATTCATTTTACTTATTTCGATGTAGTTGGTGCAGGAGCCGACCTTTTTATCCCCGCAATCAGAATGAACGCACAGGAAACAAGTTTTGGTATCGCTGGATTAGGAGTTATAAGTCATTTTCTTTATGTTCAGGATATTGTGGGAACCGAGGACGGTAATATTGTGCTCGCCGATGAAGATTACCCTACTACAAATGACAGGTTTTTCCTAACGTATGATAGTCCTAACAATAGAGGCAGGCTTTATACAGATGGAGCCAATAGTCCTGATATATTAATTAATCCAGCGGGCAGTTTACTTCTACAACCGACTGGGGGAACCACTATCGGCGATGGGACAAATGAAATTCAAATCTCAGCTACAGGTGATTTATCCTTTGCGGGTTCGACAGGATTTTACCCAAGACTAATAAGACAAGACGCCGAGCCTGCTAATGGCACAGGGAGCACTCAAATTGACAACGAAGAAACGATTATGTGGATTGATACCAATGACTCGAACAGGGTATGGTTTATGTATAACGACAACACGAACACTAACGTAGTGAAAGTTGAACTTATATAATGACAAATCAGATTAGAAAGGGACAGCATGTCAGACGAATCAAGAATAGCAAGGAACGAACAAGACATTAAGCATATTGACGAGGTTCGCATACCTGAATTATGGAAGACTATGGATGAGATTAAAAAAGCCCTTGCCTACCGCTTGCCTTTATGGGCCACTTTCCTGATAGCTGGGCTGTCCTCGGCGCTGACTGGATTTATTGTTCGGGCTTTTTCTTAAAAATAATTTGACTTTCTTCAGAAATAGTGTATGGTTTAATATTTAAGGAGAGAATAATGCTTGTCGAAAAAGAATTTAAAAATGGCCACCCCAGAGAAGGAGAAAAAACACTCTATATAACAGAAATAAGTGCTTATGCTTCGACTAAAGGGATAACTGTGGTTTTTGATACTTCAGTTGGGTTATCTGCATCCCGTTCTTTTAGCCCAGGCCATATAGACGAAATTATCTTGATGCTGGAAAACACTAAAAAAGACTATCAAGCCTAAAAGGAGAGAATAATGCTTAATATCCCAATAGATAAAAACCTAAAAATAACCAGTGACGCCCATAATTACATAATCTGCGTTAAAACAGTGATAGAATCAGGGAAAAACAAAGGCGATGAGAGATGGACGCCTAAAATGTTCTATCCCACCTTGGAAACTTGTCTTGAGGGACTGTTGAACCACAAACTCCGCACAGAGTCTTGTCAGAGCTTATCAGAGCTTGTTGTGTGTGTTAAAAAGCTAAAATGGCTATTGGGTGGCATATTAGAACTAAACCCCCAAAAACAAGGAGAGAATAATGAATAGAACACCGAAGCCGTCAGACATACCGAAATTAAATGAAGACATTGCCAAACTCCAAGCCGACGTCAAGCAGACTGACATATACCTTGACGAAGAGCGTACCAAGAATAAGCAGCTCCAAGCCGAGAACCAAGCCTTAAGAAAGACTACCTGCCCAAACATCCTGAAAGCATTAGACCTTCAAAAGAAACTTGAAGACAGTCTGGCCCAACACGGTCAGGAAATAGAAGTAATCAGGGGAATGTTAAAAGATAAGGTGGGTTGCGGATTGGAAACTTTTCGTAACAAGGAGTTTAAGGGTTTCTCCGCAGGCTCTGTCCAAAAGGATAAACCAAAAAACCCTATTATTAGAAAAGAAAAAGTGGAGAAACATGAGTGAGGAAAACATACATAAATGGCATTTTGACTGGCACACTTTTATTGCTGGAATGATAGCTTTAGTTATCATTACTTTTATGTGCTACCTCTTGGCAGGCTGTGCTCAAGGCATATACCACGAAAAGCGACTGGACGGAACAGTGATTGAAATCAAGGTCAATACCCTATTCAAGGACATTAAACTACCGGGTCTTTACGAGAGCGAGTCTAATCCTGTGAGTATCTGGACATTATGGGGCGTGGGCAAGACTAAGGAGGGGGAATGAGCGAGAAATTAAAATCGTGTCCGTTTTGTGGGGCAACAGCAGATATAATTTATTGTGAGGGAGAATGTTGTGGTGCGAAACCAAGATGGGTTAGGTGTAATTTGTGTTCGTGTGAAATAACCGCCGAAAACAAACACAATTACTGGCTTAACGATAAAGAAGCAATTAAAGCATGGAACAGGAGATCAAAATGAAATTACGCATAGCATTCCATAGCTCAAAAGGTGAAAGAGGCATTGGCAAGATTATAATAGCCTACACCTGGGCCTTGGCCCTCGTCCGTGGCGACTGGAAGAGCCTGAAATATGACTATTCTCATGTAGAGATATGGTGGCCGGACGAGGACGGGGATTTTGATTGTGGCGACAGAAGCAAAATAACAGCTAATTTAAACAATATAAAGATAAGATTTTTAGGCTACTGCTTTTCATCTACCACACGAGGCCCGTACGACGGCGTAAGGATAGCGCCAGCCAGCGAGGTACTACATAACCCCCACCGATGGGAGTATATAGAGATAGAGGTTGACGACGATTTGTGGGCTATAATTGAGCCTGTAATTGAGACAATGGATAAACAACAAATTCCCTATGACTTCAAAGGACTATTTGGATTTTTCTGGCCGTGGAATATTCAAGATAAAACGAAGTACTATTGTTCTGAGTTGGTAAGCAAGATATGTTATAATCTTAAACTAACTAAGAAACGGCATAAGAGGATAAGCCCCCGCCGCCTTGCCAGAGTCCTTGCCAAGTTGTACCACGAGCCGAAACAATTATAGTTTTCATCACTCCTCCGGGCGGGTAGGTTTTTACGACTTACCCGCCTTTTTTTAATACTAATTTGATATTAAAACGTTTAAAATTAGTATTGATTATCAAGGACTTGTAAAGATTCAATTAAGATACCCCCTTCCCAACTCGCAATCGGCTATTAAGATTAATATTATTTTTTACAACCATCTGCCCAAAAATAGTGTATACTATAGTATGGCAAGCATGAAGTTAAATCACGAATCAAAAGCCAAGTCATTACTCTGCCAGCTTCATGTTTGCCCATGCCAAGTGGCTGTTGATGGCTTGGCTAATTTTAACCTCAATTTAAGGAGATAGAAAGATGGCAGAAGAAATAATGGACAATCCAAAACCGTGCCCGTTTTGTGGCTGTGAAGAAATCTCTATACACCGCACTTATATTGACCCCCTAACTCCTGATTCACCTCCAGATGAGGTCTTTGTGGGCTGTGCAAGTTGCGGTATCGGATATACAGAAGAAACCGAAAATGAAGCCGTTAAGGCTTGGAATATGAGAAGCTAATTCAAACCCTGCCCAGTCAGGGACGGCTCTAATTTTATGAAAGGATAGGAAAATGACAGCTAAAGAAGCGAAAGAATTAATGCTAACAGCGCCACAATCGGAAACCAAGAAAGCGGCCTTGAATCCTGGACTAACTCAAAAGCAAGCACATGGTTTTATTAACAAAATGTTGCAGGAAGAATCAGACGATACTGTTTTGAGTCATTTAGTTGAAACGCGAATATGGCAAATAGTCAGAAATCAGAAAAGGCCGAGGTTTTAAGGAATGAGATTATGAAAATACAACAATTTATGATGCGATACTTGAGGAAAAAAGGATGGGTTGTTTTTTATTTAGAAGAAAGAACAAGAAAATGTAATGACGGTACGTGTTGGATGAAATTGTATCAAGCAGAAATACAAAAAGATAATAATAACTGTGGTTAAGGAGTATATAAGATGGCAAAGTATCGCAAGAAACCAGTAGTGATTGAAGCAATACAATATACAGGTGAAAACAAACGTGACATTTTAGAATTTGCAAAAAACAACGCATGGCCAGAAACATGCAGTAGTGCTATAATAATCACAACTATTGACAGAAATAATGCTCGCATCGATATTGGAGATTGGTTATTGAAAGGTGTTGTTGGTGAGTTTTATCCTTGCAAGCCTGATATATTTGAACAGACCTATGAAAAAGTTGTCTAACCCCTAACAAAACAAGTCAGGGACGGCTCTAATTTTAACCTCAATTTAAGGAGATAGAAGATGGACTTAACAAGCATAAGGATAGCCAAAAGTGCATTAACGGATAATGTCTATGCCGGATTCCTTGACAAAGACCAAATATCATGGCTGGAAAAGGTGGATATTACAAACGACTTCCTAAAAGCCGTAATTGAAAGATGGGCAGGGTTTGGGCAAATATTGAATAGCTCATATGGCAAATCATATTATATTACGGTCAAAGAAGTTGACAATGCTAAACCAAAGCCTCCTAACCCCTAACCCCCAATACAAGGAGAATAGAAAATGAGTAAAACTGAAGCAATTAGAGATATTGCTATGGGTTTAATTATTTGTAGTTTTTTTGCTTTCTTTTTTCATAGTTGTTATATGGATTCTCAAAGAGTACGAGAATACAAACTTAATCTTAAGAAAATCGAATACAATCAATTTCATGTGGAAGGAGAATAACATGCACAAATTAGTAACTCAAGCAGACGCCAAGGCGGCGGCAGAACAGGGGCTTAAAAGAGCCATAGAAGAATCAATCAGGCATCACAAAGACCCGTCCAGGATGACGAGGGGGCAGTTGATTGACGCGATAGAGGCAAGAGAGTTTGACCTAAGCTGCTATTATTGCGCCCTGTGTCATTTTCATAACAACGGAGACAAAGATACATGGACGACAAAGAATTGTGAAAAGTGCGGACTTTACAGTCCCGATATTACCTGTTGTCGGTCATGGAGGAAATCACAAGATATGCTTGACGATTTCCGTAGAGAACCTTCCGAAACCAGTTGGAAGGCTTTCCTTGCTGCCGAGGCCAAGATGGTCGAGAGGCTCAAGGTTGAACTGGGCAAGGTTGAGGCTGAGGAGAAAAAAACTTACTGCCATACTTGCAAGCATCAACCTCTTAAAGGCCACAAAAATCATTGTTGTGATTGTTTAAATAACACGAAAAGCTCTGGGTGGGAACCCAAAGAGAAAAAGGTTGAGTTGAGGCATGGGGATTATGGGATGCTTGGCGGTAGAGAATATTTTGTCAACTTCAACCACCCACAGCACATAAGCCCATTCGGGATTTCAGATAGTGGTGGACAAATGGACTTCGACCGGTTTGCTGGCGAATTTGTTAAACATGGTAATGTATTTGACCTACTCGACGACCTCGCCGCCCAGTCCGAGCCGCTGACGCATTTTAATCTTAAATGCAGTGGGTGTACAAACAAGGACACCTTTATAGCTCAAGCCGAAGGATGTGATGAGTTTGGGTTACGAATATATCCTGGAATGGAGGGTGAAAGATGGTGTCATTGCACCAGAGAAGAACTGGAAGAAATAGGCCACAACTTAATCCGTATGGCCAGAACAGCCAAGAACAAGAGTTCTAAGAAAGGACAAGAAGATGATAGTTGAAGATTTAATCAAGAATTTACAGAATTGCAATCCCACAGACAAGATTGTAATCATACAAGAGGAAGAATTAGAATGTATGCCAGAATGGTGGGATGACAAAAAAGGTAAATATGGCGGGGTGTTTGGCCCAGCTACGGAATTATTCAGCGAAGACCTGCATAGCCATCAGTTTTATTTACTCGCAATTAAAAAGTAGTCAAGTAGCTCTTTATACAACTTAATAATGGGAAGTGTAGGGCGGAGTGCGAGGATTAAAGAGATTGTGGCCACCCCGACTATAGCGGTGAACAAATAACTCCACGGAGTAGCCTCTCAATGCGACGCTCTCAACCTTGTTGTGGCCTTTTCTGTTCTACACTCCCACCTTGAATTATGGGGCAAGTGGTACGGTAGCCTGATAATGCAGACGAAACGCAGAACATACACATTAAGTTAGGTGTTGACTGCCGGACGCGGTTATTGCAGACCAACTGCCTTGCCCCACCAATTTTCGAGAACATCGGGAAGTTATTTGAGCTAATGTCTCTGATAAATATGACCGTCAGTTCTCGATACTAACCAGGTGGTGTCCAAAATGGGATAAGGCTATGGCAGCCGCCCACACAATGCACGGGCATAGCCCACCACCTGCTATATTTGAAAGGAAACAGAATGCAAACAGGAATACATTTTTCAGCTCAAGAGATAATAAACTTAATTGCAGCAGAAACGTCTAAAGTTACAGGCGAGGATGTTAAGAATTTACATATTAGCACTGATCTTTCTGCAGAGCATTTTTCAGCTTTCGTGATTCATCGAAAACATACAAAAAACCTTACCATTAAGGAATAGAAAGATGAAACAAGCAAACAACAACACAATAGCTTTAATGATTATTATAAGTTTCGCGTTCATAGCGGCAATAATAATAAATTCCACAAAACCAGATGGACCGATTCAAACCCCTGTTGTCACGGAGGGTAATCCAGCAGGAGTCTTAATGAGAGTAACAGCATACTGCAAGGAATCCTGCTGTTGTGGCCGGTTCGCAGATGGCTTCACTGCCTCTGGCAAGCCTGCTGTTGGCTTAATAGCTGCCGCACCACCAAACATACCCTTTGGCACGAAACTGGACGTTCCTGGGCATGGTGTGGTTACTGTGGAAGATAGAGGGGGAGCGATTAAGGGCAATAGGCTGGATTTGCTATTTCCGTCTCACCAAGAGGCATTAAATTGGGGTGTTCAATATCTGGAAGTGAGGATAGTAGAATGAGAGAGATGAAATTTAGGCTTATCAAGGAGGGTGAAATTGTCGGCTATATGATGTTGCGTGAAAAATGTTGCAAAAATTGCCGACTTATCTGGAAATACTCCATAGATGGGAAAACAAATTGGAATGGGCAGGGTAGGGCAGTTATAGACTTTGATGACAGTGAACAATACACCGGCCTCAAGGACAAGAAGCGAACAAAGGAATTTCCTGATGGTCAACCGATATATGAGGGGGATATAGTAAAGGGTGTTTGGCAATGCGACAAAAAAACTATCCGTACCGGAGTTGTTAAGTATTGGGAGAACTTTGGGTTATATGGACTGGATGACAAAAGCGGGCTTATATCAGTTGTATGGAAAGGATGTGAAATAATCGGCAACATACACCAAAATAAAAATCTTCTTGACAATAATTCGTGATTCTGGTATGATGGAATGAAAGAAAGGAGTTATTATGCCAAAAGGTATCAAAGGATTATTAAGATTGCGAGACTCAAAAGAAATAGTCAAGTTTCCTGATATTTTTAATTGTATGTATTGTGGTGAAATTGACTGGCGAAAAGAAGAAGCTGAATTGCATGAGGCTAAAAATGAAAGACCTTGACAAATACATAACCGACTTCGGCGACAAAAAGGTCGAAACCCCCTGCCATTGCGGGCTTGAAGCTGAGAGCAAGTGCGAGATATGTGAAAAACACTTTTGCGACGACCACACTCATATTTGTATTGAATGCGGTGAAGCTATAATTTGTGAAACCTGTGGTTCTAAAAATGATGAAATGGACTGGATATGTCCATATTGTTAAGGAGAAATAGAAATGGAACATAAATGTATATTATGTGAATATTGGAATAACGGAAATTGTCAGCGGAAATCTCCTGTAGTTATTGAAGATGGATATGAAGTTGGAGCTTGTGGGCACTTGACAGTTTTTCCAGAAACTAACCCTGATGATTTTTGCGGGGATTTTTACCCTAAATCAGAAACTAAGGAGAAACCATGAATGATAAGAAATTCTGCAACACCACTTGTGCTTACATTTTGAATAAGTCCAACAAGATAGACCAGTTCGTGGACGAGCTTGAACTACTTGACGACAAGGGCGACCCTGACATGCTCATAATCCTGTCTAAGATGGCTGGTATAACTTTTGACCACACTCACTGGTTTGACGATGCTTATTTTCGTGACTGTGAGGGCGAATTAAGAGTAGCCCTGGCCGAGAGGTTGACTGAGATTGGAGGTGGGCTGTGATTAAAGCAACAATGGCGGGAAGTAGGAATATCGTGTACCTGAACCCATATAATATACAGGCAGTTGTGGAGCGCGACAGGGAAACACAAATACACTTTGGGACAGATAATTATTGGGCTGTTGAGCAAAGCGTTGAGGTGATAGTAGAAAGAATATCATGGTCTTTATTGAAGGAACCTGAAACAGATTAGGAGGTATTGAGATATGAATAAAACCGAAACAGATTACGAAGGAGAACAAATATGAACATAAAAGACTTACACGAACAAAGAGAAGGCGTTTGGCATAATTTAACTGTAACTTATATAACTATAAGCGACCCCATGCCTACAAAGCCAGACCAAAATGAATTTGATGGCGAAAAACAGCTTATATATTTTATGGATGAAGATGGCGATGGTCACGAGATGACTGTTCGCGTTCCTGATAACGCACAGAATCTTGAATACATCGACCCCAGACTTACGGGAAAGCGGGCTGTATTCAAAATCAAATACAATGGTGAACATTTAACAGGTGTTCTAACCGACAAAAAGCCCGGTGAGGCTAAAGTAAATGGGCCTAATTGGGAGAAGATAGCAGAGGGCAAATGCCGACATGGTTATATTGAGGCCGAGATAAGGAAAAACGGGCTGAACTCGTTTGTTGACGATGACGGCAAAATGCAGACCCATAAATTAAGTTTAGTTAAACAGTTAGCTAAATTCGTAATGACAGGAACTTTTTAAGAAAGGAACAAGAAAATGCCTAACATTAATGACATGAGAGAAACGAATTACCTGAGCAAGAATGACGTGGAGCCGCCTGCGGTTCTGAAAATCACAAAGTGTGAACAAATTGATGTATCTCTGGATAGTGAACCAGAAGAACTAAAATGGATTCTGCACTTTGCGGGAGATTACAAACCCCTAATTTTGAACTGGACAAACATTAATCTCATTGCCGCCACCTTAGGCAGTGAAGAGACCAGTGATTGGATTGGCAAGGATATAACGCTGTTCAATGACAAGTCTATCATGTTCAAGGGCAAGGTGACGGGCGGTATCAGGGTCTATATTCCACAACAGTCCCTACCCACGACCCAGGAGATGAACAAGGCAGCGGGACAGCAGATTGCC
>SDBT01010850.1_pt1 | contig 14688 bp, 11 predicted proteins | sample 2277101 | NCBI WGS metagenome assembly SDBT01 (sample SAMN10404973, study PRJNA504765) | marine sediment metagenome | isolation source: marine sediment core GS10_PC15, 103 cmbsf | place: Arctic Ocean: Southern Knipovich Ridge | collected 2010
GTGATATTGTTTTTGATTGGAGTGCGGGGCCAGGGGCAGGTGAGCAATGTCACGGCGTTGGCGGGGGCTGTGTTTGTGGTTCCGTTTCTGCTGTTTCTGGCGCTGGCTGGAAAACTGGCTGATTCTTTCAGTAAGCGCAATATCATCGTCTTAGTAAAGCTTGCAGAAATAGTGGTGATGGTGGTCGGCTGCGCGGCCTTTATGCTTGGAAGCGTTGTCGGGCTTTACGTGGTATTGTTGATGATGGCGACGCAAAGTGCGTTCTTTGGGCCCTGCAAATACGGTATTGTCCCGGAACTGGTAGACCGGCCGCAACTTTCGCAGGCAAACGGCATATTAGAGGCATTGACTTATCTGGCGATTATCCTGGGCACGGCAGCGGCTGCGGTCCTGTTGCAAATTACGGGCGGCAACTTCGTTCTGTCGGCGATGGTATGTATTGCTATCGCATTGGTCGGATTTATGGTGAGTTTCGGCATCGGTCGGACGCCCGCGGCAGGAGCAGAGAAGAAGGTATCTTTATTTTTCGTGCGGGACATCTGGCGGACGCTTTGGCTTATTCGCAGAAACAGATACCTGCTTATAACAGTTTTTGCCTCGGCGTATTTCCTGCTGATAGGCGCTTTGATTTATGCCAACCTGATTCCGTACGGCATCCAACAGCTTGGTCTGAGCAACGAAAGCAGCGGCCAGTTATTTGTTATTGTTGCGATTGGGATAGGACTGGGGGCCTATGGGGCGGGCAGACTGTCGGGTCGAAACGTAGAGTTCGGCTTGGTGCCGTTAGGCGCATGGGGCCTGACTCTTTGCGCGATAGGCCTGGGGCTAATCGGAGATAATAAAACAGCGGCCTATGTATTGATATTTTTGATGGGCCTGAGCGGCGGGTTTTACATTGTCCCGGTTCACGCCTTTTTGCAGCTTCGCAGCCCGAAGAAGCGACGGGGCCAGGTTCTGGCGGCATCGAGTTTTTTGGGCTGGGTGGGAGTACTTTTAGCTTCCGGGTTGATTTATCTGTGTTGCGATATTCTGGGGGTCTCTGCGGCTGGTATGTTTCTCATACTTGGTGGCGTGACACTTGCTCTGTCTATTGTAACGGTAGTATTGCTGCCGGATTTTCTGGTGCGGCTGCTTTTTGTGCTGCTTACCCGGGTTTGCTACCGGATTAAAGTCGCAGGGGCTGAAAACGTCTCTGCCGATAAGAGCGTGCTGCTGGTCTGCAATCATGTCTCGTGGGTGGACGCGCTTCTTATTGGCGCAACACAGCAAAGGCGGATTCGCTTTGTTATGGAACGGGGGTTTTACAACAAGAAATGGCTGCGACCGATTTGCAGATTGATGAAAGCTATACCGATATCGGCGAGTGACACGCCCAAAAAGCTAATAGCCTCGCTCAGGGGTGCCAGGGCTGCGATGGATGAAGGTTTTATGGTATGTGTTTTTGCCGAAGGTGCGCTGACCCGCAATGGTATGCTTCGGTCTTTTAAAGGGGGCTTCGAGCGTATCACCAAAGGCAGTAAGTATGAAATCGTCCCTGCTTATATCGGCGGTGCCTGGGGCAGCATATTCAGCTATTATTATGGAAAGCCTTTAGCGACATTACCAAGGAAGTTTCCTTATCCGGTTTCAGTGCATTTCGGAAAGCCGATGCCGTCAGATTCGACGGCAAGCCAGATACACCAGAAGGTTACCGAGCTTTCGTGCGATTATTTTGACAGCTTAAAACCTTCCAGACGTTCTTTGGGTGATCATTTTATCCAGACCGCCCGCAAGAACTGGTCGAGGCACTGTATTGCAGACTCTGTCGGCAAGCGCTTAAATTACGGCCAGACACTTGCCAGCGCGGTTGCGTTAAGCCGACAGATAGCGCCTATTACAGACGGCCAGGAAAAGGTAGGAATTTTGCTGCCGCCATCGGCAGGCGGGGTGCTGGCAAATCTGGCAGTTACGCTGCTCGGTAAAGTGTCGGTCAATCTGAATTACATTGCTTCAAAACAAGCCCGGACGTTGGCCATCAGTCAATGCGGCATCAAATGCGTTATTTCGTCGCGCAGGTTTATAGAAAAACTGGAAAACTTTGAATCGCTGCCCGGCACTATTTACCTCGAAGACATTGTCAAGAACGTCACATCAGGGTCTAAAATCAAGGCGTATCTTGCGGCTCGGCTGGTACCTCGAAAAATTCTGGCCAATGCGCGCCGGTTTTGTGCCGACGACTTGGCGACGGTCATTTATTCTTCCGGCAGCAGCGGCACGCCTAAGGGAGTTATGCTGAGCCATCACAATATCCTGTTCAATACCGAGGCGACGAGGATGGTGTTTCGCATAAGGCCGGACGATAACGTTTGCGCAGTGCTTCCTTTCTTTCATTCGTTCGGGTATACCTGTACGCTGTGGCTGCCGTTGCTGAGCGGAGTTTCTGCCAGCTATTGTGCCAATCCGCTCGATGGCGCGACGGTGGCGAAAATGGCAAGGGAGAATCGCTCGACGCTGCTTTTTGGAACGCCGACGTTTCTGCTTAATTATACAAGAAAGGCCAAAGAAGAAGATTTCGCGAGCCTCAGGTACACGGTTGTCGGCGCTGAGAAGCTCAAACAGCGTATCGCCGATTCCTTCGAGGCGAAATTCGGGATTCGGCCCATGGAAGGCTACGGGGCCACGGAACTTTCGCCGGTGGTGACACTGAACCTGCCGGACGCCGAAAGCGCAGGGGTGGGGCAGATTGGCAATAAGGCCGCCTCCATAGGTCATCCGATTCCTGGCGTGGCTGTTAAGGTCGTGGATTTGGAAAGTCGCGAGCCTTTGGGTATCGGCGAGGATGGGCTGTTGATGGTCAAAGGGCCAAATGTCATGGCCGGCTATCTGGAGATGGAAAAAGAAACGGCCGAAGTCCTGAAAGACGGCTGGTACAACACCGGTGACATTGGCAGGGTTGACGAAGACGGGTTTTTGACTATTACCGACAGGCTGTCACGGTTCAGTAAGATTGGCGGCGAGATGGTGCCGCACGTGGGCGTAGAGGAGGTTTATCAACAGGGACTTGATACCGATGAGCAGGTTGTGGCGGTGACAAGTGTGCCCGATGATAGAAAAGGAGAAGAGCTGATTGTTTTGTATCTGGAACAGGCCGGTGACGCCGACAGGCTGCATAAGATTATCGCTGACAGCGACGTGCCCAATATGTGGAAACCTCGGCGCAATAATTACGTAAAGGTAGAGTCGATGCCGATACTAGGCTCGGGTAAGCTCGATATCCTGAAACTGCGAAAGATAGCGTTGGACGCAAAGGAGCTATCCTGAGGAACATAAAGACAATGAAAAAGCGAAGAATAATTTTGTGCCTGGCAATTTTTTTGTTGGCGGTGTTTTGTGTAGACAGGATTTATGCCGATGCCGATACACGGAAGAAAGTTATCGAGTTTTTGCGTACTCACGGGTTCAGCGAGAAGTTGGATGCGGGAGTGAGGGTTTCGAAAGACGCTTCAGGGGTTGTTTCTATTGCCGATGAGGGCGATTTTTTCATGCAATACGTGATTACCGAACCGGCTGTAAGTGCTGATTCGAATGTGATTGTCGAGGCGAATGTCACAATACCGGCGTCCTGCACAAAAGCGGTGATAGTAACCCACGGATGGTTCGACAAAGGCAGTAGTAGCTGGCCGGCTGATATAGCTGAAGCATTGATGAAAAAGGTAGACCCGAATGAATGGGTCTGTGGTTATTTTGACTGGCGAGGTGGAGCTGCGGCTATCAACCCTGTCGACTCCGCCAAGTATGCGAGGGACATCGCAGGGCCAAGACTTGGCAAGGCCTTTTCAAAATTAGGGCGAAAGTTCGACCATATACATTTTATTGGTCACTCGGCAGGATGCTGGGTAATCGATGCTGCCGCTGAGATAATTGCCAAGGAAATGGGTTCACAGATTCATCTGACTTTTCTCGATGCATACGTACCGCCTGGATGGGAAGAATCAACTCTTGGTGACATTGAGAGTGAAAAAGCAGTGTGGGCCGAGCATTATTACACAAAAGATATAACGCTGCGAGCCACGCATAAAAATCTTTCCGCAGCACACAACGTCGATATTACAGCCATAGACCTTGTTTTCAAGGAACACAAGTTCCCCTATCGGTGGTACTATGCAACGGTTGCGGGCAGGTATCGAAAGTCGGACTGGGAGGCACGTGACCCGGTTCTTACGCAACATAATGGATTGGATTACGGTTTTGCCAGAAGTGCCGAGGCCGGCAAAGACAATTGGAAAAAGAGTGTGACTTTGAAAAAAGGCAACGAGGCAGTGAAGCTGAAAAAACCAAAGAAGAAACGTTTATTTGACTTTGACCTCTTCAAGAAAAAACAGGAGAAGAAAAAATGAGTGACCAGGCTTTTACCGGCGATAAAAAGCTGCCTTTGAAATCACCATTAGCCCGATACGAAAGGAAATTCATCGACAGTACCGTCTCGAAGTTTCCGGCCTGGATTGAGGGTTATCATCTGACGTTGACGACCATACCATGGTCGATTGGCTTGATTGTATTCGGGTACCTGGCCAAGGGCAATCCGAACTGGCTTTGGCTGTCGTCATTGATGCTGTTTTTGCAGTGGTTTACGGACTGTTTTGACGGCGCTTTGGGCAGATACAGAGACACCGGGATACCCAAATGGGGATTCTATATGGACCATCTTTTGGATTTTGTCTTTATGAGTTCGGTATTTCTGGGCTATACGTTTCTGTTTGAAGGCTTGAATAAGGCGCTTGTTTTTTTTATGGTGCCGACATACGGGACTCTTATGGTAAGCTCATTTCTGGCATTTGGGGCTACGGGCGAGTTCAAGATAACCTACCTGCGCACCGGCCCTACCGAAATAAGAGTTCTGTTTATTATACTCAACTGTTTGATAACATTTTTCGGTACCGGCTTTATAGAAAAATCGTTGCTTTACGTATTTATCCTGTTCATGGTGGGCCTGTGTGTGGTGATATACAGAACCGGCAAGTACATCTGGAACATTGATATGCAAAACAAGCGTTCAAAGAGTTGACCTGGTGGGTAAAAACTGCTAAGTTTTATCTTGCTATGGGTAAACAGAATTTTCTGAGAACGGTTTTGTTTATGGTCTTTTTCAGTATTGGTGCGGCGGCACTGTGCGCGGCGATTCTTACCGGCGAACTGCTCAAACATTATCGAAGCCGTCAACTGTTGAAGACCGCTGAGCATAATGTTGCGAGACTGGAGGCGGTAAACAAAGACTACGACGCGCTGCTGCGGCAGTTGGAGCAGGACCCGAATTACGCCAAGCGCATCGCACCTGCTGTACTGGGGACAGAGCCAGGCAAAGATGGCCAGACGGTTTACCCGAAGGTAACGCCGGAACAGTTGGTGGCAGCAAGAAGGGCCTTGAAAGCAGAATCCAGTCGTCAGGAAAAGGAGCCAGCTATCCCAGAGTGGCTGGACCGGTGTATCGAGCCGAGAAGGCGGACAGTCCTGTTTTTAGCGGGCGCGTTTTTGATTCTCATTTCCTTTGTATGTTTCGGCATCCGCAACAATAGCGGTCGAGCTGCTGTTATGCGGCACGACCAGGGCACCAAACCTACTTAAATGTCAGCAGGTTCAGGCCGGTGTTTTCATCGGGCTTTCGGCCGGCACTGGCTAAACCTTCGATTTCGATTATTGTCACTTCCAGTATCAAAAACGTGCTTGCCCCGCCGCGCGGACAGCCGACCATGGTGTCGTCGCCTTTGCCGATAGCGGTATGGATGTGCAGTTTCGGCCCTTCATTGTCACAGTATATGGTTCCGACGCCGAGGGTTTCACCCGGACCTTCGAAGTCCCTGAAGTTGCCGACGATTTTGGGTTTTTCCTGTTTCGGGCCGACAACAACTTTTGCTTTTCGCAAGCCGCCGGTAATCAAAACCGCAGCCGAGGTAACGTTTTCCTTTTTAGCGATACCTTCGATGCATTCATAAAGGTCTTCGCCTTCGGAGAGTCTGGCTGCGATTATTCGCCCTGTTTTACCTATCGCGTATTCCATTTTGCACTCCCTGGATTTGATGTAGTTTTTAGCTTAGTTTTTTCCATATAGTGACGTTCAGTGGTTCTGCCAGCAGGTCGCCGGCTTCAGTCTTAAAGTTCTGCAGGCCGGGAGTCTGAATATGCTCATCGAGGGCAAACTTACTTTCCCAGTTTTCATAGAACATAAATCTTGCTTTGTTTGCGATATCAACGTGGAGGTCGTAACTTATACAGCCGGCTTCTTTGCGGGTCGGCTCGACCAGGCCAAGAGCCAACTTTTTCAGGTTTTCTTCCCGGCCGGGCCTGGCTTTGATTTGTGCCAGGACGGTTATTTTTTCGTCTGCCATTTATTTTCTCCTTTTGGTATTAACCTGTTTCAATATTCAGGACTCGGGCTGGTTCGGCGCCGAAGCCGACGACTTTAAGACGGTCAGGATAAACTTCGATAATCGCATAGGCGTTTTCATCGGGGGTTTCGACCATTGCGCGAAGTGTCAGATAGTGGATGCCGTTTTTTTCTGCATAACTGCCGTGATGGTTGTGGCCACTAATGCAGGCCGCAACACAATCGTAAGATTCGAAGACCTCGACAAGCTCGGCATCATTCCAGAGGTTATACATAGTTACAGGATAAAACGGCGTATGGCAAAAGACAATAACTTTTTGGCTAACGGCCGAAGCTGCGCTTAGGATATTTTTCAGCCAGGCAATCTGGTCGGTATCTATGGCGCCGTTCCATGTTTTTACGTTGGGTGCATCGCTGTCGGTTAACTGCTGGTGTATAGTTTCTGCTTTTTTATACTTCGGGCTGTCAGGGTCGTTTGCGTAAAAACTGATGTCGCCGCTATCGAGGACAACAAATCGCCACTGATGGTAAGTGAAATCATAATATGGGTTTTTCAGGCCGAGCTTTTGAGGCACTTTAGACTTTTGTTCCTGCAGCACGGCAAAATCGTGATTGCCGAGAATATGATAGATGGGTACTTTCAATTGTTGAAGGGCAGGGAGTATCTTGTCGAAGTTGGTAAAGTCACTGTCGATAAGGTCGCCGAGTTGAATTACAAAGGCAAGGTTTCTTGAATTGAACTCATTTACACATCCAGCCAGTTTGGCGGCTGAATCACGAAAGTACCTGCCGATTTCAGGTTCGTATTCGGCATACTGAACGTCAGCAAGAACACCGAAGGAAAATAAAGGTTTTTGTAGATTATGCTCACTCATTTACAAAGGTTGTTTCAGCAGACTTCGCTCACGGACCATTTATCGTCGACCCACAGGCCAATAACTTTCACATCGGGATAGCGCTGCGTCAGGAACCCAGCCGCCTGTTCAAGTTGCTCGAGTTGTTTCGCTTTCGGGACGGGATTGCCCGCACAATCATAATGGGCCACGATTGCGATTCCGCTGGAGTTATGTTTTTTAATTGAGATATCTATCCGCTGGGTAATCGAGTCAACCCTGGCCGAATCGGCCTGGTCCGCAAGATAAGCAACGGGCCCGGGTTCGGTGACAACATCTATGTATTGCGCATCAAAGCGTTTTTTAAGATAGCTGATTACAGGCAACTGTACCCGGCCATCCATACAATTTATCGCTGTGTAAAATGACACTTTCATTTTCCTTATTAAATATTTAAGGTTAAAGTCTGTTTTTCTTAAAGTCTGTGTAGCTTATCAGTTTTATTTTTCTTTTTTTGATAACATCTTTGACCTTTTGGCTTGTGAACACAGCGGTATCTGCGCCCCTTCGGGCACCAATATTGCGATAGCCGATATGCCACAATGCCCGCATTTCGGGCACATCAAAGCCGGGATGTAACACAAATATGTATGTGCCGGGCGTCAGGTTTTCGAGGATTTCTATAAAGGCAGCTTCTTTATTTGGTATGACTTGGCCGCCCCAGGCGCCAACCCTTTTCAGGCCGGGCACACGGTACGGCAGGTTGTACTCTTTGGATAATTTTTCCACCAGCGCCCGCAATTCCGGTGTGCAAGTGGACGTGCCCATGTGATTAGAAAGATGGCTTACCTGCGGTATCTTTTTCAAAGCCAGTTCGATTTGCGCCCTTAGCTCTTTTTCAACCTCTTCAATCTTCGGGTCGGCTTCGGTAAAACTCATACCGGGTGGAAAACCCTTACGCAGGCTTCTCTGGGAATAGAAGAAGCCGTCCTTGTTGACAAGGCTCGGCACCTCGGATTTACCCAGTACCGGTCCCCACTTGTAGCCTTCCCATTCGCTGTTGAGGGTCAGGTGAATACCGACGTCCAGGCCGGGATTTTCCCGCAGCATTTTGGCGGCCTCTTCGAACCAGGGCGGCGGGACCATCACTTCGACGCTGGTCATAATCCCTTCGCGGTATGATTTTATACAGGCAATGTTGGCTGCATGACAGCAGCCCATGTCGTCGCCTCTGGCGATGAGACGGATTGCGGGTTCGGCAGGTTTATCTTTAGCCTGGGCATAGCAACCCAGCAGCAGTTGCCCTGTAATTACCGCCAAAACCGTAAACAGCAAATAAACAAAAAACTTCCGGTGTTTCATAACAAACATCTCCTGATTATTGTCAGTGTATTTTTCTGCCGAGCGCTTCGAACATTGCCAGCACATTTTCGGTTGGCACATTACATTGAATGTTATGAATTGTACCAAAAACAAAACCGTTTTTCCGGCTGAACATCTCAACTCTTTCGGTAACCTGGCTGCGGACCTGGTCGGGTGTGCCGAAAGGAAGGGTTTGTTGTGTATCGGCGCCCGCACCCCAGAATACGATTGCCTGGCCGTACCTGTCAACAAGCATCTGCGGTTCCATCCCTTTGGCAGAGCACTGAACGGGATTTAGAATATCGTAGCCGGCCTCGATGAATCGGTCAATCAAGGGTTCGCAGGCCCCGCAGCAGTGCTTCATTGTTTTCCATCGCGTGTTGGCGTGTATCCAGTCGTTGACCTTTTTGGCATACGGCAGGTAAAGCTGGGCGTAAGCCTGCGGGCTGCAGAAGAGTCTGTCCTGAGCGGCCAGGTCGGTGCCGTCCATGATAGCTACCTGTATCTTGTTGCCCACAGCCTGGTAGATGCGTTTGGTGTTCTCGATAGCAATTTCGGCCTGGCCCGCAAAGACCTGGTGAATATAATCTTTTCTTGCCACCGTACTGATATACCATTCTTCAATGTCACGTATGCCTTTGGGGTGTTTCATAAAGGGAGCCGGCACCAGCGCGATATCACCGAAGGCGGTGCCGGGCATTGCCGCTGTAATTGCAAGGTCGGTATTTTCGTAGAGGTCGTCGGTCTGCTGTCGGTAAATCTCCAGAGCCTGGTCGCTTAGAGGAGCGAAATCTTCGAGATTGTCAGCCGGGTCCAGCGCAGCCTCATCGATAGGGTCCTGGCGAATAATAGCATCGAAATAGAACCCGCCTTTCGGCATCCGGCCAGAGGCTGGAACCGATTTGTCGCCCTGGGGATACTGGAGGATGTCACCATTAGGCTCAGGTGTAGTATTGAATTTTTCCGGTACAAGCACATTCGTTCCGTCAAACATCGTCCAGGGTTTCCAGCCGGTGTTGGCAAAACCGAACATGTTTCCGGGCCCAGGCAGCATTACAACGTCAATTCCAAGAGCGTCGCGCAGGTCGGTGTCAACTTCGCCGAGCATCTGATAAGGGTCAACTACTTTGACAGGTTCGGTGCCCAGACCAAGTGCTCGGCGCAAGGCCGTAATGACACTGACGTGCGCGCCACTGAAATGCGTACCACCCAGGTCTACGGGAGTACGGTCTGTCGGCTGATGGTTGAGAACCGCCAGCACTCGCTCTCTGGATACCATAGTACTATTTGCGTTAATATTGCTGCCTGACTTTGCATCCATAGCGAGCGATCCTATTCTGATTTAGCACCGATGACTTCAAAGTCTCTTAGGCTGCGAACAGGCACAGCTCCTTCGGCAATTAGTTCTGCTATTAGTTGATACTTTCCTGTCTTCTTCGGGACAGTGCCCTTGAAGAACAAGCGTCTTTCGCCCAAACCCGCTACAACACAATTTATTGACTGCTCAAACAGCGTTTCTTTTCCGGCGACGATACGCAGCCTTACCGTTCCTTTCCAATCTTTATTTAAGTCATTGATAACCACAACGGCAAAATCTCGCACGGTCCCGGCCTCAAGGGTTTGCGCCCAGAAATCTATCATCAAACCGACCGGCGAAAAGGCATCTCGCACGTACTTTTCGAAATTCGGCTCGAAGTCGAGGGTTTCGACATTGATGAAGTTATCGCTGGTAACACCATCGGGCCGGGAGTAACCCAGGGCACAGAAATGCTGCACGCCGGCAATAGTGCGGTGACACCGCCAGAATTCGGTCAGTGCCGCCAGAGAGCGTGCGTAAGTTGTACGTCTTTGTTCGGCGGAGGCGTCGGAACCGAGGTGCTTATCATAGAATTTTTTTGTTAGCGTTGTCGGCGTTCCGTCACGGTTGAGCCAAAGCCCGCAGTACTCGTTTATAATGATTGCCCGTCCTTCAAAATTGACCCGCCAGGTGCGCGGGGTTTTGTGATGGTTGGCCAGCCCGGCTAAGTAAGACCTGCCGCCCTTTTTGGCCACCGAAGATGTGGGGTAGTGGTCCTCGACGGGATCGTTTGGCCCTGCCGGCGGTGACCAGCCGTTGTCCCAGGGTCGGTTCGAGAGATCCAAACCGCGCACGACATTGATAGCTTTGGCGGTTTCCGGTGTGACGGTCTCGTTCTGGGCGTCCCAGATGACAACGCAGGGATGATTCCAACGCTCGCGCATCCATTCGGTGTATTCGGTGATAAGCTGGTCGCTTTTTATATGTTCTTTCTCATCCCAAAACGGATATTCGTCCTGAATCAGGAGTCCTTCTTCGTCGGCGATGTCGTACCACATTTCGGGCGGAAAACCTATACAGTAGCGAATCGAGTTCCAGTGCATACTGCGAAATTTTCTGTGCAGTTTGCGAACCCACTCTTTTCGCCAGGGCTTGTCACCTCGTGCAGAGTCCTCGAAGAAGCGATGTATGCAGACGTTGGTGCCCCGAAGGTAATAGGTTTTGCCGTTGAGGACGGCAAAGCCTGATTTGTTATCAAACTGAAATGAGCGCATGCCGAACCTGACCCTCATTGTATCTGCGCCGGTATCGGCCTGTAGCTCATAAAGAAAAGTGTCCTCAGGCGACCAGAGGTGACAGTCTTCGATTGGAAGACTAAAATCGAACGTTTGCTGCTGATTCGATTCGATGCGCAACGGCGGGCTTTGACCTGATGCGACAATTCTGCCGGTAGAGACCTCCCGCACTCTGCAGGCTAAGGTTACCTGGCGGGCCTGGCCGCTATTGGCAACTTCGGCAACAATGCGAACACTACCCTTATCAATATCGGGTACGGTTTGGATATTGACGATGTGCGGCGTGTCGGAAAGTATCAGTTCGACCGAATCGTAAATGCCGGGGATGTAAAGGCTCTTTTCATAGTCATGGCCGGTAGGAACGGTTTTAGGAACCGTATCTCGCGATGCGCCGATGCGTACGATTAACTGGTTTGCGGCGCCTGCTGCCTTAAGATAAGGGCTGACGTCAAATATACCTGGTGTAAAGCAGGGCAGATGCTCGCCGACGTATTGGCCGTTGAGAAAAACTCTTGTGCCGAATTTTGCTTTATGAATTTTTAACAAAGCCACTTTTGGCACTGACCCATCAAGTTTGAATGTTCGCTGATACCAGAAGGCCTGCCGCAATTCGCTTTTTTTGCCGACCTGGTCAAACGCCGGACTTGCCATATCGACAAGACCAGGAACAGGGACCTTGTGCGCGAAAGTGCCCGGAACCTCAGCCATATTGCCTTGAGCAATTTGCCAGGTGCCGTTAAGACATATCGTTCGTCTTAATCCGGTATTCGCTGCACAGCCGGCAGTGAAGAGAATAAAAGCAGCGAACAGTAATACGATAGTTGTTTGATGTACCTGTTTTTGAGTTTTCATAATTTCCTTTTCATTTTTTTTAGCCTTGCTCTGTTTGTTCTTTGTCCTGTTCCGGGGTGATGGTGATGGGAATATCGAGCCAGAAGGTTGAGCCTTTATTGACTTTGCTTTCTAAACCGATGGTACCAACGAGCATAGCAGCCAACTCTCTGCAGATTGCAAGCCCGAGTCCTGAGCCGGTTGATTCGCGGGTAATGGAGCCATCGGCCTGGCGGAATTTTTCGAATATTTTTTCCTTATCGGCTTCAGCGATTCCACAGCCGGTGTCAGAAACCGCCAGGCGCAGCAATTTTTCGTCCCTCATTGTCGCTCGAATTTCAATTTTGCCGCGCTGCGGTGTGAATTTTACCGCGTTGCTTAGAAAATTATACAAAATCTGCTGGACCTTGCTCACGTCCGTGGCCAGTATTGGGATATTTTTGTCTATAGCCAGCTTTACCTTAATTTTTTTCTCTTTTGTAATCAGTGAAAAAGACGCTATCAGAGCCTCGCACAACTGCTGCACAGTAGCCTTTTCTATTCGCAGTTTCATTTTGCCGGCCTCGGTCTTCGCCATGTCCAGCAGGTCGTTGATCATGTGCAGTAGTCTTTGTCCGCCGGCGATAATGTTCTCTGTATACTTTCGACCCTTTTCTTTTTTTAACAGGGCCGGCTTTTCCCGCAGTATCTCGGCAAAGCCGAGTATGGCGTTGAGAGGTGTTCTGAACTCGTGCGAGATGTTGGCAAGAAATTCACTTTTTACCTTGTTGGCCTTGAACAGTTCGATGTTTCGTTCGGAAAGCTCTGCTATCTTGACATCGAGTTGTTTGTTAGCTTCCCGAAGCTTTTCCTGTCCGCTTTGCAGGCCGTCGAGCATGTGGTTAAAGGCATCAGCAAGTCTTTCGTATTCATCTCCTGTTCTGATTGAACTTCTTATATCGAGGTTTCCCTCGGCGACATTATTGACAAGGCCCCTAAGCTGGCGGATGGGACGCAGTATCACCCGCTGGGTTATCATATAAAAGGCAACAATCGCACCGGCACCGCCAATCAAGCCTGCAAGGACTATCCAGACCCTGTTCATAAGAATTATTTTGCTGATTTGGCCGGCCGGGTTTTGAATGACAGCGGCTCCTATCGATTCGTTCAGGCCGAACGCCTTGGCTGAACCCTGCGGGTTGTGGCAACTGATACAGTTGTCATTTGCCTTGAAGATTCGTACATAATTGCTCGTCTGGATTCGATCTTCTTTGGTCCAGACAATGTCATCGTCTCTGCCCGAGTTGGTTTCGAGGGATTCTATCATTCGTTTCTGTGTGTCGGTCAACTGGTCGAGTTGCTCTTCGGCTTCCTTGACAAACCGTATCCAGCGTATCTCAACATTGTTGGGGTCGATTTCGGCGCCGGCATTGCCCAGTTCGGGGAGGGGTGCTTGGCTGTTGTATTTGAGGCGAAAATGATTACGCAGCAGGGTCTGAGACCTGGCCCGGCCGGCATCAAGCGAGGCCTTTGTGGTGAGCTTGTTCATCCATACGTAAGGAATAAGAAGGGCAATAGCGAGCGTAAAAATTACAGCCGCTCCAAAGGCCAGTCTGCACTTTTCAGCTAATGAAAGCGGCCAGAGCCGCAGAAACTTCAACGTCTTTCGCAAAATGTATCTGAAACTGGTTCGCATAAACTCTAACCTGTCGGCGCTGCGATTATTCTTTCTCGTCGGGCCCGGGTTCGGCAGCGTGTGAGTGCTTTTGGGTTTTGAGACTAAGCTCATCAAGCTGTTTGGGGTCTACTTTGCTCGGCGCATCGCTCATCAGGCACTGGCCTCGCAGGGTTTTTGGAAACGCAATGACGTCCCTTATGTTTTCAGTGCCTGTCAGCAGCATTATTATCCTGTCCAGGCCGAACGCAATTCCACCATGCGGCGGGGTGCCGTATTCCAGGGCATTCAGGAAAAATCCGAACTGCTGTTGGGATTGCTGTCTTGAGATATTGAGCAGGTCAAAAACTTTCTGCTGCATCTTTGGGTCGTGGATACGAATGCTGCCGCCACCAATCTCAGAGCCATTGACTACAAGGTCGTAGGCCTGTGAGGTAATGTTGCCCGGGTCAGTGTCCAACCTTTCGATGTGCTCCGGCACCGGAGTTGTAAATGGATGGTGCAGAGAGTCATACCGTTGCTGGTCCTGGTTCCATTCAAACAATGGAAAGCCCACAATCCATACAAACTCGAAGGCGTTTTTATCATAGAGCTTTAAGTCCCGACCTAACTTGCACCGCAACGGGGCCAGGGCCTTGTTAACGTTTTTTTCGTTGTCTGCGACAAACAACAGCAGGTCTCCGTCTTTTGCGCCGAATCGTTCGATTATCTGGTTAAGCTGTTCGGGGGTAAAAAATTTTGTGGCCGGGCCCGTCAGTGTCACTTGACCGTTTTCAGCCCCTGCCTTCATCCAGACAAGGCCTTTGGCGCCGTAGTCGCCGACAAAGCTGGTCAGTTTCTTTTCGATGTCACTGCGGGAATACGTCGCGGCACCGGGTGCGCAAAGTCCTTTTACAACACCGCCTTTCTCAATTGTGCCGGTGAAGACCTTAAACGTGGTGTTTTTTGCAATATCACAGATATCTTTGAGCTTCATATCGAATCGCAGGTCCGGCCGGTCTATGCCGTAATCTCTTACCGATTCTTCGTAGGTCATTCGCCGCATCGGTACCGGG
>SDBT01010851.1_pt1 | contig 14688 bp, 15 predicted proteins | sample 2277101 | NCBI WGS metagenome assembly SDBT01 (sample SAMN10404973, study PRJNA504765) | marine sediment metagenome | isolation source: marine sediment core GS10_PC15, 103 cmbsf | place: Arctic Ocean: Southern Knipovich Ridge | collected 2010
CGCATAGGACAAAAGCAGGGTTTATCGGGCGGTGGGCTGCATGGTTTGCACGCATACGAACGCGTATCCACACTATTCACGGATATGGTTTTCATACGCATCAATCATGGTTTGTGTGGTTACCGATTTATTTTTTGGAATTAATAACAAATTTCATCACCACTCACTTTATCTGTGTATCCGCTTACGATGCCCAAACAGGAATGCGTTTATTTCCTGGCTTTGCAATGAAACATTCTATTATCAGAGCTGGCGTAGACACGCAACAATTCTCCATACCAGCATTTCAGTTGAGGGCTCCCTCAATAAAAAAGCCATTTATTTTTGGAAGTATTTCCTGTTTTAAACCGCAAAAAAATCTGATTGATTTATTGCGCGCCTTTAAGCAAGTGTATCAAACAAACAATCGAGCTCGTCTTGAAATTATCGGTGATGGCGTACAACGAAAACGTCTTGAAACATGGATAGCCACACACACTCTTTCTCATGTAATCACATTGCATGGCTGGCAATACTCCGTTGCGAAAACCATCAAAGAATGGCATACCTTTGCCCTCTCATCGCTGTGGGAAGGTTTACCCTGCGCAGTAATCGAAGCGCGCCTTCAGCATCTTCCAATAGTAAGCTATAAAACGGGCGGTATTCCCGAAGTGGTATTTGATCGGCAGAATGGCTTTTTGATCGAACAAGGAGATTGGGAGGAATTAGCATCTCGTATGAGCACGCTTATGAATACGCATACTCTCTATCGAAAGATGCAACACTTTCCGGATAATCTTGAAGATTTTGATAATGCGCATATCATTACAGAACATATTGCATTATATAAAGAGTTAAGCAAATGGTGAAATTCAAAAAAAGAGGGGCCCAAAGGCCCCATAGTTTTATTCTTTCAGTTTTAGGGAACTTGCAGACCTATTCGCTTTAGCACATGCTTCTTTAATTGTTTTACCGAGTGCCACTACTACTCCCATGCGGCGTTCTCCATGGATTTCTGGTTTGCCAAAAAGGCGTAGGTCGGTGTCTTCTTCTTTGAGCACTTTTTGCAGATTGTCATAGCACAATTTATCAGAGTCTGCTTTTAAAAGAAGTGCGGTTGATGCCGCAGGGCCATGTTGCGTAATATTTGGAATGGGTAGTCCAAGAATGGCGTGCGCATGCAGCTTAAATTCTGATTTGTTTTGTGAAATCAACGTTACCATCCCGGTATCGTGCGGGCGTGGAGAAACTTCGCTAAAGAGTGGCTCACCATCTTTTACAAAAATTTCTACGCCAAACACGCCTTGGCCGCCAAGATCGTCGGTGATTGTTTGAGCAATACCATGAATTTCATCAAGCAGCTCTTTGCTCATAGGATGTGGTTGCCACGATTCGCGATAGTCTCCCTTGATTTGCTTGTGGCCAACGGGTTCACAAAAAAGCGTTGGGCCATTCTTTTGACGTACGGTGATCATAGTAATTTCATAATCAAAATCAATAAACTCTTCCACCATTATGCTATCACCGCCAACGCGGCCAGCAGTTTGTGCATGCTCCCATGCTTGCTCAATATCATCCTCTGAGCTGCCGACCCATTGACCTTTGCCAGAAGAGCTCATTAAAGGTTTTGAAACCCATTTGCCACTTCCAAGCTCTTTGACCGCTTTCCGGAACTCATCAAGGTTATCTGCAAAACGATAGTTGGATGTTGGTAATTCTAAATCTTCGTGTGCTCTTCTTCTGATGCGTTTACGATTCATGGTCATCTCTACAGCACGTGCGGTAGGAATAACGGTGATTCCTTGTTTTTCAAATTTTTCAAGAATTGTAGTATCGATTGCTTCAATTTCAGGTACCACAAAATCAGGTTTTACTTCCTTAACGATCCTTTCAATTTCACCGCCATCCATCATATTAATAACATGCCGATGTGATGTAACGTGCATGGCCGGGGCATTCTCATACTTATCCACTGCATGCAGTTCAACACCTAATCGACCTAACTCAATAAATACCTCTTTGCCCAGTTCTCCTGACCCCAGCATCAAAACTTTGGTTGCTGATGCAGTATTCGGTGTACCAATGGAAACATCCTCATCCATTGCACGAGCAAAGGTTGAAAGTAAGAGTGATAACGCTAACGCGATGTACATAGAAACTCCTTTGAGTTGTAAAATTTGTATCTTAAAAACGCAGATAATGTAGAATGAAATGAGAGCAAATGCAACTTACTTTCTTTAAAAAAGGAGAAAAAATGGCAATGAGACTCCGCATGCAGCGCATTTCTTTTATATGGTTGGGATGTGTAGCTATCAGCTTTATTATATTTGCCTATCTTGGATACCGGTTTATCTCAATTCGCCAAACCCTCCTCTTTCAAGCCGAGCAAAACGCCCGGCAAGAAACAAAAAACGCATCACGTGAACTGAATACATTCATCAATATGCTTAAGCCTGTTGCACAAAGCATTGCAGATCAAATAGGCAGCACGCAGATGAGTAAGCAGCAAATCATAGAGCTTATTAAAAAAAGAAAACCTATCGAAGTATCTGGTCTTGGCGTTGCCTTTTTACCCAGTGCATTTGATCCTGAAACAAAGCTCTTTGCACCCTACTATTTTGAAACAGAGGGTAAGCAAGAGACGATACAACTTGAAAACCTCTATGATTATACCGCACAAGGTACTGAATGGTTTTATCGGCCACTTGAAGAAGGTGCTGGATTTACTGAGCCCTATTATGGCCCTGCGAGTAAAACAATAGTCGCTGAATATCAAGTTCCGATTTATCGTACTGATGCGAGTGGAAAAAAACAGGCTATTGGTGTAGTTTATGCCAATCAATCAGTTGAGCATCTCAATCACGTATTAGATACGTTATTTTTAAATCACACAGGCTATTGGACTATTTTAACCAAGCAAGGCACATTTCTCGCCCATCCTCAAGAACAACTTGTTCATCAGCAAGTTTCCATTTTTGATCTTGCCAAGAAATTAAACAATAGTTCCCTTGAAAAAGCTGCCAAAAAAATATTAAAGCATAAGCGCGTTTTTCTAGAATATGATAACGAAATAACCGGCGCTCCATCGTGGCTTATTTCAGAACCGTTAGAAGGAACGGATTGGACTATTGTAGGTATCTTTGACAAAAGTGAACTCAATATTAACCCGAATGTATTACGCCAAAATCTTATTATTCCCTCAATCGGCGCTGTCTTTTTCATGATCTTTTTTACGTTTTTTATCTTTTCACTATTTGCAGGAGATCGCGTTGCGCGATGGTGGCTTGCAAGTGGCATTATTTCGTTTGCTTTGATTGGTCAAATTATATGGATCTGGTCCGCCACTTATATGTACCCGGAATTTCGTAAGGAAAAGGCCTATTTTGTAAAAAATAAAGCAGAACTGCATGCCTATTTAAAAGAAAAAATAACGTCACCAAGATATGGAAAAAAAACTAAACCAACCTCTTCTAACGATCAAGAAGAAGCCCCCAAAGATCTTTCTCTCATTGAACGAACAAAAGACGCTCTCATTTATGGCTATCAAGATGCTCGGTATATCCCCACCGGTATTTTTGTAAATAATTTGCAATTTGTCGCATCCAACCAGATACAAGTAAGCGCCTATATTTGGCAGCGATTTACTGATGGACTGCATGATATGATACCGCGTGGTTTTATTCTGCCTCAATCTACCGAAACAAAAGTAACAGAAATCTCACGCATCAAGGAGGGTAATACTGAAACTATTTTGTGGGAAGTATATGCAAAATTAGGTCAATTTTTACATTTTGCTAAATATCCCTTCGATACCAAAACACTTCGTATCCAGCTATGGCATCGCTATATCAAAAAAAATATTGTGTTAGTTCCCGATCTTGATTCCTACCAGCTGATTAATCCCCGATCGTTGCCTGGTATTGATGCAGATGCATACCTTCCGGGATGGAATATTATTGCCAGCAACTTTGGCTATCAAACGGTAAATTACTCAAGCAATTTTGGGAGCTACTCTGTAGGCCCCTTTGGTATTTATAAATCAGTAGATAAATCGGACGTTCCTGAGCTTCACTTTGATATTTTGGTCACTCGCCGCTTGATCGATACACTTGTTTCAGATTTATTGCCGATAGCGGTTATCGCCGTACTTTTATTTGTTATTCTTCTAACAAGCATACAGCAAAAATTTGCAGTGATTGGCTCATGTGCAAGTGTTTTTTTTGCAACGGTATTTGCGCAAGTGCGCTTTCGCGCAAAAATCCCCCAAGCACAAGTTGTATATTTTGAAAGCTTTTACTTTCTCATGTATGCCATTATTTTAGCCATACTTGTCATCACTATTTTACAGCAACTGAATCTTAATTTTCCGCTCATTCGCTATCGTAATAACATAATACCCAAGCTCTTGTATTGGCCGCTCCTTTTTGCATCACTCGTCTCGATTACCCTTTGGTACTTGTATTAACTGTGTATCTGCTTACACTTACTGCAAAAACAACTGGCATCTTAGACAATAAGCAAGGACATTGTAATGTATCAAACTCTTGTCAATGCAATTGGCAATACCCCGTTGGTTTCAGTTCCACTTGCAACGCACGCGCACATTAGCGCAAAACTTGAATATTTAAACCCAGGCGGCAGTGTTAAAGATCGCTCAGCACAGTTCATGATTGCTCAGGCTGAAACAACAGGCCTTTTAAAACCAGGTGGCACATTGATTGATGCATCGTCCGGCAACCAAGGTATCGCATCTGCTATGATTGGAGCAGTCAAAGGCTACCGCGTTATCATCACCGTATCTAAAAAAGTGTCGAAGTAAAAATTACAAACGCTCACAGCGTATGGTTCACGCCTTGTTATGTGTCCTGCCACTGATTTTATTGACGATCCCCGCAGTTACCATAGCGTCGCAGTTCGGTTGCACCAAGAAACGCCCAACTCATTTATGCCAAATCAATATTATAATCCTCTCAATGCTCAAGCGCATTATAATTCTCTTGCACCAGAAATATGGCAGCAAACGAACGGTAACATTACGCATTTTTTTGCAGGAGCGGGCACGGGGGGCACTATCACTGGCGTTGGACGTTATTTAAAAGAAAAAAATTCTGCAATACAGATTATTGCCATTGATTCCGTAAACTCCTATCGTGCAACACACGGGCATCCCAAACCATACGCAATTGAAGGGATGGGCATTGATTTTGATTCTCCCGTCCTGGATTACTCCGTTATTGATGAGATCATTACAGTAAACGATACCGATGCGATTAAAATGCTTAAAACGCTTGCTCGTCAAGGGTTTTTGGTTGGGCCAAGTAGCGGCGCAGTTGCCTTTGCAGCACAACAATTTGCCCAGAAGTATATGAAAAAGAAAAATCAAGCTGTTATGATTTTTGGCGATTCAGGGCGCGCGTATTTAAGCAAAGGCTTTTATGAACAAAACGAAACAATTACATCATCAACACCAGGAAAAATGTATGAGCCAGAAATACAAACATAAAAACATGTGTATCGTTCTCTTGCTGCTCTTTCTCACGTTCCCCATTACCTGCATGGAAATCGATTCAACCATACAAGTAAATTCAAAAAAGCGAAAAAGAAACTCTCATACGTCAGCAGCATCTAAGAAACAAAAAAGAGAGTTTATCCAAGATGACTTACTTGATCTTTGGTTATATAAAAAAATTTCTAAGTGTGAAGATTATGATACGCTTTCAAATGAAAGTCTTGCTTTGCTTCTAAAACAAACACCCGAAGTACCGCAAATAGTTGCTAACGAGCTATATGCCATTCAAATTGACCCCTTCTTTATCGCCAAGCTATTGTGCGACCATAACGCAAAACCAGAAAGGATATTTGCTCATACGCACAATCCTCATGTCGTATATGGCAATAATAAACTATTCCTCAAATGCAATCGTCAGAGAGGGTGCGATTCTAAACATGAGTTTCGCATATCCAAGGCTTCCGATATACACGTAGAAAAAAAAGACCTTTTGCGTGCACCTCTCTACCATGCATGGCAATGGGTCAAAAAGGCAAGCAGACAACATCATCTGACACCTCCCAAGCTCCTTTTAAAAGAAACAAGTGGGGACTTAGTAACCACACATGTGAGTAGGAGCGTATACCGTTGGCCAGTTGGCGAACAGTTTGCTCAAAACAAAAAACTTTTTTCTGGACAATTAACTCTTGAAGAAGTATTGCTCCTTAAACACATGCAAAAAACGCCTGATCCATTAAATAAAGACCGATCAGAGTTAAAAAGGACAAGTAGAGATAATATTGATCAACTACAAAATCATGCATCCTCCCTTCCACGAGCATTTCGCTTAATGCGACGAAAAAAACAAAAAGAAGACGCTGAAAAAACGAAAGAATCTTAATATTGCCTACAAAGCTCTTTATATCATACACTAGTTATCATTTACGAAAGGATCACGTGTATGAATAAATTTGTACGTATTTTAATAGGACTATTAGGCCTCAGCTTTGTAATTGTGATTCATGAGTTTGGGCATTTTATCGCCTGCAAACTATTCGGGATTGCAACCCCTGTTTTTTCAATTGGCTTCGGGCCTCGATTATTTGGCTATCAAATCGGTTCTACCATTTTTCAAATTGCAGCATTTCCGTTTGGCGGCTACGTAGCAATTGCTACAGATCAGCTTGATGCTCAGCCCTACTTTATTAAAGCAATCATTTTGCTTGCAGGCATTGCGATCAATTTTTTGTTTGCCTATCTTATTTTCTCTTTTTTTCGATTTCGCAACATTAATGCGCGTAAAATGATGCAGCAAACTGCCGAACATGCCCCTAACGGCGTGATGGGGCCAATCGGCATTATTGCATTAATGAGCTATAGCGTTTCTTTGAGCTTTAATCACTTTCTTTTATTGTTGGGTGGCCTCAGCTTTAGCATTGGCATGTTTAACTTATTGCCCATCCCCTTTTTAGATGGCGGCCAATTAGCACTCTACACCATTGAAGCAATTACAGGGCCGATATCAGATGGCACCTACAATATTTCAATGTTCATATTTTTTATTCTATTTTTGCTTTTTATTTTTTTTATAACGATTGGGGACATCAGAAAATTGTGGCGCTAGTATTTGAGAGTACGTATCAAGGAACCAGCTTTAATTATATGAAGTTTATTTTTTACCGTATGCGAAAACTTGGATTTCCAATCCTTTTTCAAGGTACAGATAGGCTCGTCAAACTGATCATTGCCAAAAGGAAAGGTGCCCCAGTGCATGGGAATAAAGTGCTCTGCTTGTAGATCATGAAATGCATGCAATGATCGTTCGGGATTCATATGTGAACGCAGCATCCATTCTTTCGGTTTGCACGGACCGATAGGAAGTAACGCGACATCAATCAGACCATGCTCATGAGCTATTTGTTTAAAGTGATCGCCATATGCAGTGTCTCCTGCAAAATACACCGATCGACCATCAGCCTTGATCAGCCAACTGCCCCACAAGGAATAATTGGTATCAAATAATCCACGACCAGACCAATGCACGGCAGGTAAAAAAGAAAAGGTAACAGCATCGGTTTGTAATGATTCCCACCAGCTATATTCCGTTACGGCAAACCGACGCTTTGCAAACCACTGCTTATCCCCTTCTGGAACCAATACCTGCATATTTGGATGCCGTTCTTTGAGCGCAGCAAGCGATGCTGCATCCATATGATCCCAATGATTGTGCGAAATTAACACATAATCAATCGAAGGAAGCGTATCCAAATGCACTCCTGGAGCAAGAATGCGCGGAAAGAACACAGACACTTCTCCAAAAATCGGATCAGTAAGAATATTGATATCAGCAACTTGGATTAAAAACGTAGCATGGCCGATCCACGTAATTGAAAGTTCTTTTGAACGAAAAGGAATCTGATGAGGACGCAACCAATCAACAGGTTCCGGCTTTTTGCGAAAAAAGCGAGCTGCAAAAGCTTTCAAAAAAGAAGGAACCGTGCCAAATACAACCGACTCTGGATCACGATCAAGAGCAGCATTATAAAAACGATTACGCTTTTTGAGAGGAAACCATTTAGTCATGAAAAATCTATACAGATAATTATCCCCTACCCAGACAGAATGTCACGGATAGGGGAAATGGAGGTTATCACTTATACTTACGAAATGTCTACTCATAAGGTACCGAAAGTTTTTCTTAAAATCAACTTTTATTCGCAACTTTTTGCATCAACCTATGCAACACACAATTCTACTTTTTCTAGACAAAAAATGTTCTTTCTATCTGTGGCAATATACACGCATCACTGGGCATCAATTTTTTATATATGTATGAGCATGGAATACACGGTTATATGCTGCAATCATGGACGTCACATCAAAACGCTCCCGCACTGTTTGTTGCGCATTTCGCGGCATCTTTCTGCTGTGCTCTACATTCGTCAGACAACTGCCTATTTTGAGCGCAAAACTTGTTGCATTATCCCCCCTTGCAACATACCCATTTCGGCCATGCTTAATGACCGGATGTTGCGTAACATGATAGGTTACAATCGGCACAATACCCAAACTCATCGCTTCAAGCAGCGCAATTGATATTCCCTCTTTTTCTGATGCCAACACAAAACAATCAAATAATCGGTAATAGCCATACGCTTGCTTGCCGATAACCCAGTGCACAAAGCGATCGATCCCACATTTTTTGGCATATTCGCGCAGATAATGCTCCTGCTCACCTTCTCCAATCAAGATGAGCCGTGCATGAGGACATATTTCATGGACCAATGCAAATGCGTCTAATAAGAAAGGATACCGTTTAATCGGATGAAACCGTCCCACCGATCCAATAACAAAATGATCTTGAGAAAGCCCTAATTGCTCACGCGTTTTTTGTTCTGCCCGAGCACGATCATGCACCACCGTAACATCAATGCCGTTTGGTATAACTGCAATGTTTGAAACAGTAGGATATGTTCGATTGAATGATCGCTTCACTTCATCGGATACAGCAATGATTGTGCGATTACGATACGGCATCATTTGATCAAGCATCATCCGAACCATTCCGTTTTGATCATAATTATTATGCAGTGACACAATGCATGGAATTGCCAGCAAGCGCGCAGTAAACCTGCCGAGCCAATTCGCTGCCCACAACACCGTATGCACGCAGTCGGGACGTAAGTAGCGCATCAATATAACGAGTCTCACAAAACACACCGGATCAAAAACTGAAACTATTCCCCTCACCTGCTTGATAGAAATACTCGCACTTTGAAAGCGTTCACGATATGGCCCATCATGCATATAGATAATGGTTTGCTCATATCCCATTTTTTTTAAATGAATAACGATATCATAGAGCACTGCTTGCGCCCCACCCATTTCTAAACTGGAAATGATATGCAAGAGTCTCATATGTTATTTCTGCCCCTTGCGAAGCACCTTCTTATCCACCTTCCCCGTTGTAGTTACTGGCAAATCATCGGTTTGGCAAATAAAAGAGCGGGGAACTTTATACGGAGCTAATTGTTGCGTACAGAGTTCTCTGAGCGCACGTTCCATCCCTTCTTTTTTTTCTCGTAACTGCACATACGCGATGGGCACTTCCTCCGCATCATCTTGCTTGCCGATCACCCCAGTACGAATAACATTCGGATGAGACATGATCACATTTTCAATCTCTTGCGGATAAATATTGAGGCCTTTGTGAATGATCAGATCTTTCGTACGTCCGGTAATAATAAGCTTTCCATCTTCATTAATGTACATTGTATCACCGGTATTAAACCATCCATCTTTGAGCACCTTTTTGGTGAGCTCGGGAGCATTATAGTAACCCAACATAATGTTATCTCCCTTCACCCACAATTCACCAATCTGCCCAAGAGGCACTGGGCTTTCCTTTTCATCTCGAATTTCTACATCTATACCTATTGCAGGTTTGCCAAGTAAATTGGTTGGTTGGGCAATATCATCCCAATCAAATGATATCAATGGAGATGTTTCGGTAAGTCCATAGCCATTGCAAATTTTGCGTCGATAGATCAGCGCAAAATAAGAACGAATTTTGTCCGGCATCGCATCGCCGCCTGAAACAAAAAATCGAATTGAATCAAGTGGCGCCGTTTTGAGTAAGCACATAAGCCCATAAAGTGCCGGAACGCCAAAAAATATGGTGGGTTTATGTTTAAGCGCAGAAAGAATATAGCGCCGATCAATTTTCGGAACCAAAATAACAACTGCCCCTACAAAAATGGTAGACCACACACAAACATTTTGTGCAAAAACATGAAAGAGTGGAAGCACACCAAATAACCGTTCCTGATAGCCAAGCTGTATACGAGCTACACCTTGCAATACATTCGTCATAATATTTTTTGAGCTCAGCATCACCCCTTTTGGCACACCGGTGGTGCCGGAGGTATATAATAGAGCAGCCATTTCGTTTTCATCCAAGTCAATCGGTTCATCTGGTTTGAATGCATCGCTTGGTTCAGGCATATCATCAGGTGTAAGTATGGGGGGCACCGTATCGCCATCAGCTTTTTTAAATAACTCAACGCGATCTTGAGATGTAATAATAAATGTTGGCTGCGCATCTTTAATAATATGTGCAAGCTCCCGTTCTTTTAAAAACGTATTTATTGGTACTATCACCCCTCCCGCCTGCCACACACCAAAATAAGCAATGTAAAACTCAGGAGAATTTTCAAAACAGGTAATAACGCGATCACGTGGCTTAAGACCCTTATCTTTCAAAACTTTGCTGAATGCAGATACCCGTTTATATAGATCCTCATAGGTAATAACTGCATCTTTATAGATGAGCAATGGAAGTGCGCCAAATTTTTTGGCGCCACGCTCAAGCAAGCGCCCCGCATAGAGAAGTTTATCATCGTGCGTTAATGCATCTCTCAATTCATCGTAACATTTTTGTTCATCAATCTTTGGTTTCATCGGCACTCGCCTCTTGATAGGTTATCACCTGTACCGGGCAGCGCTCAGCAGCGTCTTTGATTACCTGTGCATTAGATTCAAAACAGCCATTTTTTTTAACATGAGAAATATCTGTTACTTCAAATACTTCTGGTGCTAAAAATTCGCACAGCCCACACGTAGTACACCCCGGTTCAATTGAAACTTTTTTTACCATCTAAATCCTGGAAAAATATCCTTATATCTATATACTAAACATGTACCATACATACAGAGATTTTGATATACGAAAATAACACTATATGAAGGCTTCATGATTAGAATTTTTATCCTATTACTCTTCAGCTTATATAGCGTATCTTTAATGTCCATGGATCACGAGACAGCTGGTATAGCTGATACTCTCTCGGGGCAAATCAAGGTTGCGGTGGTCGAGGAGGAAACCGGTATTTTCTGGTACACCCCGGCAACAGAAGAAGGGCCAATAATAGGAGAAACTATTACAGTTGTAGTTCATAATAATAATGAAAGCTACCCTATTGAGGGAGAAGTCATTGCTATAATAACCCCGGCGAATAAGCATGCTCATTTGCATTGAAGGTATTGATGGCTCGGGAAAGAGCACACTCGCAAACCAACTTGCAAACTCATTACAAAAGTACGGGCATACTGTCCTCCTTACTAAAGAACCTGGAGGCAGCGCACTCGGCAAACAGCTGCGAGAAATTTTGCAAACGCAACTAGTTCCCATTAATCCGATCTCAGAATTTTTGCTCTTTGCTGCTGATCGCGCACAACACGTAACAGAAGTTATTAAGCCTGCTCTTGCACAAGGAGCCATTGTTATCACCGATCGAATGGGCGATTCTTCTCTCGTATATCAAGGATATGGGCGCGGTATCGATAAAGATAAAATCAAGTTAGTTAATGAATGGGCAATGCAGGGTATTACGCCTGATGTAACGTTATATGTCGCTATTGATAGCGCTACCGCAGCCAAGCGCATACAGCAACGCGCTTCACTCAGCGCTTTTGAAAAAGAACAGATCGATTTTGTAGAACGGCTTATTACCGGTTTTACTGAAATCTATCGTAACAGAAAAAACGTTATCACACTTGATGGCACGCAAACACCCGAGCAGGTAACACGCAATGCGCGAAAGGCTCTTGATTCATGGATCAAGCATCGCCAACAGTAAAAAATAGTTCTGCCATTCCCGCACACCTTCTTATTGGTTCTTCAGATGCGGCACTCAAAAAATCAATCGCTCTTTTGCAGCACGCGCTCTGCCCTCACCACTTCTGCGGTACATGCGCAACATGCCGCAAGATTAAAGAACGACGCCATCATTCGGTGATGTGGATAGCTCCTGAAAAAAATTATACGCGAGACCAATTCGCGCCACTCTTTGCGCAACTTGCTTTTGAGCTTGATACAAACGAACAGTTTTTCTTTGTGATAGAAAAAGCAGATTTTTTAACGCTCTCATGTGCCAATAGTCTCTTAAAATCTCTTGAAGAGCCTCCGCATGGCTATCAATTTTTCCTGCTTGCGCAACGACTGAATGCAATAGTACCTACCATCAGATCACGATGCGCTATTCATCAGCTTGCAAGCACATCTACCCCTTATGCAAATCATTCCCTTTTTGATTTTTTCACCAGTAGCACATTCCATGATCCTACCCTTTTTTTAAAAGCAGTTGATCAATCCGGTATTACTGAACGAGAAAGTGTTGAGCTTTTAGATGCGCTGCTTTCGCACTGGATTAGTATCTATCGCACAGCAACGATCAAAAATGATGTTACGAAAATCATTGAGAGTAGCAGGGCAATCAAAGTGTTTTCAGCAGCCCATGAAAAACCGCCAATGCCTGGAAGCAGCAAACTTTTCTGGAAGGATCTTTTTCTTTCTATCAAGGGAACTCGGCCCGGAATAGAAACGGAAGAAGGCATCTGAAAGCACAACTCAATAATTTTATTGATTTTATTGATTGTCTGGTGGCCAAGTATGTGGCTGAAAAAAATCTTTCTCTAAATTTTCTTGTACTGAAAAAGCGCTGGTTTGCCACTCCAGATCATCCTCCTCATCATCCCCATCAGAAGGGAAAAAAGAAAAAAGGGAAGAAGTTCGTGACGGGATGGGGATAGATGCTGTACTACTACCTAAGCGTTGCTCCAATTCACCAGCCATCCTTTTTCCTAATCTCTGCATCAATTCTTCTTCAAACGCTTCCTCTTCTTCTACGCTATGCCATCTTCGCTCTCCACCTGCAACAGGAGAGTCCTCTTCTTTTGAGGATGATTTTTTTCTTCTTAAAGTAAGTTTATTCAAAAAACTAACACTTCTTTTTCGTATTTTTTTTCGTAAATCAGACTCACTCTTTGCTTTCGGAGGCATTCGCTGCACTAATTCTTTTCGTAATGTCTGTTTTCTGTTTTCGTCTTTTTTTCTTTGTCGCTCCTCCTCTTTCTTTTCTACTTTCTTTAACTCTTTTGCCCCTTCCGCTATTTTTAGTGTCGCTCTTATCCTTCGCTCTCTCAGCCGCACCGTATTTTGGCCGTCCCCATTTGATAATGGATACAACTCTTTAGACGGCAAGTTAAATGGCGGCACCTCTGCTGTATCTATGGGCCTTTTTGGTTGAATTATCGGCCTAATCGCTGGCATAAAAGTATTGTCTAATTGCGGCGGAAGGGAGGGTTGTAATGGTGGCTTACTTTTCCTTTCTTGCTCCATTTCTACGCTATCATCAAACAACATCTCTTCGTCGGGATCCACGGAATAAAGAGAAGAATTCAATAATAAAAAAATAAAAGGTGCAATATATTTCATGATTCCTTCCAAAAATAGACACTCTTATAAACCAAATGTCTTTATTTTGTGGCAAAAAAAAGGCATAAAGTCAATACTGCAAAAAAAGTTGAATTGAAACCTTCCGCAATAGATACTAAAAAAGCCCAGCATTAAACCGGGCTTTTTAGTGCTACAGAAATTATTACCTTATTCGATCCTTAAGCCCCCTTCTTCCAATTTTTGCAGCTCTTCTGCAAGCTTTAAATCCGCTTCCAATTGATTTAATTTCTCTCCTTCTGGATCCTTCGCATCCTCATCTTCATCACTTTGCCTGAGTGTATTCAGCTGCGGATCTTGATCATAGTCAATTGCCAAGGCGTCACTAAGCATTTTAATAACACCGTCAACTTTTTTTCTTATCTCCATCGCTCGAACAGTCCTCGCTGCCCGATTACTTAAAGCATCAAGGGATTCAAGAAATGCACACAGATGAAACTGTGAATACTGACTTTTTTGTTCGACAGATTCCCCTTCTTTTTTCCCTAATTCCTCTTGCTCCATAGCAAGCAGCGGGCTAGCTGTTAGTAAAAAAATCGCTAACGCTATTTGTTTTTTCATATAAACTCCTCAACAACTTTAAAAAAAGAAAATTAAATTATTTTTTAATCCAGCCGTTCAGAACGAACAGGAAAGAGAACTGATTACTATTTCTGAGAACTAACGATTAGAGAACTCTTCTTCTTTCTCCTGCAGCTGTCGTGCAAACTCTTCATCCTCTGCAAGTTGCTTCTTCAATTTTGCTACCTCTGCATCACCATTTTTCTCATCGTCTTCAGCCTGCTTGTCATCCTGCTCTTTCCCTTCAGTTTCGACCGCAAGCTCATCCATGGCCGCTCGAATCCTTTCTAGCTGCAGAAAATACCTAAGGCTCACTAAATCTACAAATAGTAGTGTCCCATCCTCCAAAAAGTATGCTACCCCTGAC